>Ga0214923_10000048_pt1 | contig 153570 bp, 142 predicted proteins | sample LL1510_MetaG_FD_177993 | JGI IMG/M metagenome (GOLD analysis project Ga0214923, IMG submission 177993) | Freshwater microbial communities from Lake Lanier, Atlanta, Georgia, United States - LL-1510 | ecosystem: Environmental > Aquatic > Freshwater > Lake | place: USA: Georgia | collected... | reverse complement strand
CACCCACCATGAAGTTAAAGCGCAAACTCGTGCACGAAAAATATAAGGATTTGATTGGACAAATGTATGCGGGCACTTAGCAAGCACAGGTTTGGCCTCAGTAAAGTTTTAGCCTCAGTACAGTTTTAGCCTCAACACGGTTTTAGCCGCAAAACGGTTTTTGCCTCAACTTAAGGAGACCATGATGTCAAAAGATAAGCAACAAGAAGCACTGGCTTTGATGCACTGGGTTGGCGCCCAGCAGGATCGCCGAGCCTTTCTTCAACTGAGCGCTGCAGGCGCCTCGATCGCCTCGATGGCTTCGTCGGGGGTTTTTGCGCAGACGGCCACGCAGGGCGTCACCAAAGATCAGATCGTTTTAGGCCATATCGGTGACTTATCAGGGCCACTGGTTTCTTTATCAAAGCCCTCCGTCAACGGTATGCGCATGCGCGTGAAGGAAATCAATGATCAAGGCGGTATCAACGGCCGCAAGATCAAGCTCAATGTTGAGGATTCGGGTTATGACCCGAAAAAAGGCGTGCTTGCTGCGCAGAAGTTGCTCACCCAAGATAAGGTTTTTGCGATGATCGGCACACTTGGTACCGTGATTTCTCTACCGACGATTCAACTGTGCGTCCAGCGTGGCGTGCCACATCTTTTTCCCATAACAGCCCATCACGGCAACTATGAACCTTTCCATAAGTTGAAGTTTGCCTCCTTCCCTCCGTATCCCGAGACCACGGCAGCAGGCCTCAAGGAGATGTTGCGTCAAAAGGGCGCCAAGCGCATCGGCATTCTTTATCAAGATGACGAATTTGGCCTTGAGATTTTGCGCGGTACCGAAATGGCCCTGAAAGCGATGCCAGGTACTGAATTGGTTGAAAAGACTTCCTATAAGCGCGGTGCAACCGATTTTTCCTCGCAAATGCAAAAGCTTTTGGCTGCCAAAGTCGATTTTATTGTGTTGGGAACAATCATCCGCGAGACGATCGGTGCTATCGCAACCGGACGGAAAATGGGCTACGCGGGTGACTTCTTCGGATCGTCGGCCGCTTACATGCCTGCGGTCGCTAAAGCTGGCGGTAAAGTGGTTGAGGGCTTTTATGCGATGTCTGAAGCGCCCACGCCGTATCGCGATGATCCCAAGAATAATAAGCTTTTAAACGATTGGATGGATCGGTATAAAGAAGAGTACAAAGAGGACGCTGATCTTTGGTCGGTTGTTGGCTGGGTGTTGATTGATATGTTTACAAAGGCCGCTGAAAAGGCGGGGGCTGGCCTCAATACCGATAGTTTCGTGAAAGCGCTGGAAAGCAACCCCTATCCACGCACCTTCCTGGGCACGCCGGACTACGCCTGGGGTCCTGACAAGCGACTTGGCAACACACAAATGCGTATCGCGCAAATCCAAAATGGTCGCTGGGTCACGATCAGCGACTTTCTCAAGGGATGATTTAGCTCACGATGTAGCTTGCTGCTCCGGTTGAGAGCAGCAAGCCCTCATCGTTATGTAATTCCATTTGGGTGGACGCGATGCGCCCACCAATTCGGGTTACTTTGGCGCTCGCCACAAAATGCCTTCCAAGCCCCGGGCGCAGATAGTCGATTCTCAAGTCAATCGTTCCAACTTTTGAAAAGCGAGCGATGACTTGCTGAGCCGACTCACCGGGATGCTTGTCGGCAATGCCCACCATCACCGCGCACCCACCGGTTGCATCAAGGGTGGCCGAGATTACGCCACCATGCAGGCGACCATAGGCAAAGTGGCCAACCAGATCTGATCGCATGTCGAAGCGAATCTGGGTTTGATCGGACCGCAGTTGCAGCACAGACAGTCCGAGGAGCTGATTAAAAGTGATATGTTTTTCGAAAATTTCAATCAGTGCCTTTTCAAAGGTCTGTTGTTCGGAGGCGGAGCGACGCATGATTGATGACCTTATCGACCCTTAAAGATTGCCGGGCGCTTCTCAAGAAATGCAGTAATCCCCTCCCGACAATCTTCGGTGTTTGCTGCCTTTGCCTGAAGCGCTGCCTCGCGATCAAGCTGCTCGCTGAGGCTTGCCCCATGGCTTTGGTTCATCGCCTCCTTGATGAGTGCATAGGCTTGCGTGGGCATCGAGGCCAAGAAGTGGCCGAGCTTCAGGCTTTCGGCCGCTAGATCGGCATCGGGCACGACCTTGTACACAAGCCCAATGCGTTCGGCTTCCTTCGCTGGCAATTTCTCGGCGAGCATGACAAGTGCGCGCGCCTTCGCATCGCCAACAAGCCTTGGCAAGAACCATGTACTACCAGCGTCTGGAATGAGTCCAATTTTTGTAAAGGCTTGCAGAAAACTTGCTGATTCAGCGCAAATAATGATGTCACCTGCCATCGCAAGACTCATGCCAGCCCCGGCGGCAATGCCATTGACCGAGGTAATGATCGGTTTGGGCATCTCACGCATACGTTGAATGACAGGATTAAACACAAGCCTGAGCTTATCGGCCACGTTCGGCGCTGATGAGGGCGATTCGGTCAAAGCGTTTGGGGCTGCATCCGCGCTGCTTGGATGAGTTGGCGTGCTTGATGCAAGCGCGCTGGCCGCTAGGTCTGCGCCTGCGCAAAAGCCACGACCCTCACCCGTAAGCAAAATGGCCCGAACCCTGGCATCAGATTGCGCGTCTGCAAGCGCTGCATCAAGATCGCGCATGAGATCGTCGGTCATCGCATTGAGTACAGAAGGGCGGTTGAGCCGAATCGTCAGTAGCGCCTGGTCTTGGGCAATCAAAAGATTTTGACTTTGTGTCATGTTGTTGGCCTTAAAGAATGATGGAAAACATATCAACGATAATCCACAAAAAACAGCAACTAAGGCATAACACCGAGTTGGCGGCATGCGAGCTCATGCATGATTTCATCGGCACCGCCACCAATCATCATGACTTTGACCTCACGGTAAATGCGTTCACTGGCACTTGAGCGCATAAACCCCTGCCCGCCGAGTATCTGAATGGATTCATCGGCGATATCGCGCATGCATCGGGTAGCTGCGTTTTTCAGCAAAGCAATTTCACCTGCATTTGCACGACCTCCATCCATGTCCTGGCAAAGTCTACGCGCCCAGTGCAGACATGGAAGCATTGCTTGCAGCATGGCTGAGAATTTGTGTCGAATCACTTGGTGCTGGATCAACGGTTGTCCAAAACTTTGCCGCGACCATGCCCATGCAAGCGATTCTTCGAGACAGACCCCAGCCATGGCAAGCGCTTGCACGGCCATAAAAAGTCGCTCGGCATTGAAATTTTGCATCACAAGTTGAAACCCGCGATTTATTTCTCCGACGAGAGCGTCGTGCGGCAAATAGACATCGTCAAAAAATAGAGCGGCTGTGTCGGAGCAAAGCCAGCCTGTTTTATCCAGTGGTTGCCTACTTAGTCCCTTCGCATCGCCTGGCACGGCAAATAGTGAGATGCCTTGTGAACCCTTGGCGCCAGTTCTTGCAGCAACAAGAAGCAAGTCAGCGCGCATCCCCGAAGTGATATAAAGTTTACTACCGTTTAGCTTCCAACCTTGATCGCATGCTACTGCCTGTGTTTGTATGGCAGAAACATCCGATCCACCCGAGGCTTCGGTGACGCACAAGGAACCGATCATCTCGCCGCGAAGCAATTGGGGCAGCTCGCGAGACTGTATGCGCTTTGACCCGGCAACCGCTAAGGGCCAAACCATGATGCTATGGCTCATCAAACCCGCAATGACGCCGCCTGCCCCAGCTTGACTGAGTCCCCAGGTGACCAAGGCTCGCGACCAATTGTCGGCCGGCGTACCCCCAAAGGCTTCAGGAAATCCAAGTCCTGTCAGTCCGAGCGTTCCTGCCTCACGGTGAAGCGATCGCGGAAGCATGCCCTCTTGCTCCCAGCGCTGAAGATTAGGCTTGATAGAGTGTTCTACAAAACGTATCGTACTCTTGTAGATAGCACGCTGCTCATCGGTATGGTCTGGCCATTGCAGCGGATCCAGTAAGGCAAGGCTTTGGCGGGGTAAGAACATGGCCTCAGCCCTTTGATTCGATGCTAAGCAAATGCTGACCCGAGGCTACTTGTTGCTGATCTTGTATGTGAATCTCGAGCACTCGCCCAGCCTGAGGCGCATCGACATGGTGCTGCATCTTCATCGCTTCAATTTGTAGAAGTAATTGACCTTTCTCGACGAAATCGCCAGTCTTGACCGCAAGGCCAAGTACCCGGCCATGCATTCGGCTTCGAAGCTGACGGATGCCTTGTTGCTGACTCGCCTGTGAGCGACCCATTGGTGATCCAAGCTTCACGCTGTCGCTCAAGCCAAGCGTATCGATATGCCAATAGCCTGCTCGCCTGATGCAAAGCATGTCGATGCGTTGGTTATCAATGACCAATCGATATAAACCTTCTTGGGGATCATCGAGTCTGACATGATGCCAAGGCGCTTGTGGATCCTGATCACTTCGCATGAGCCATGCCAAGCGACCCGCACTACGAACATCAACCCCAAAGCCACGGTCTGTTCGCTGGGCGTGAAGTTGTAGGCTTTGTCGGATCACGCTCCCGCCGTCGAGATGTCGACCCGTACTTTGAAATCCTGCTAGCTCACCGTGCGCGACGCCCAGATGGTGGAGGATGCAAGAGGCCGCAGCAAAAAACCAGCGTTGCTCTGGTTGTGCGCGTTGGCGGCTTGGCATCCAGCGCTCAAGCCATCCGATATCGTGCATGTGATCATGAGAAAAGGCAGCATGGTCGAGTGCATCGATCAGCAGTGCGCGATTGGTGATCGGACCAAGCATCTTGATCGATGCAAGGGCTCGCTGCAGACGTAGTCTGGCTTGTGATCGGTCCTTACCCCATGCGATGACTTTTGCCATCATCGAGTCGTAGTGTGCAGGCATGTCAACGCCTGCGAGAAGGCCGTGATCGATTCGTACAGCTTCGCGTTGAGGCCAGCGGCAATCAATCAGCGGTCCAGATTGGGGAAGGCATTGCTCATCGGGATCCTCGGCACAAAGACGCGCTTCGATGGCATGCCCCTTGATACGGATGTCCTCTTGCCTTAGGCCAAGCGCCTGACCTTCAGCGACTTGCAATTGAAGTGCAATAATATCGATACCCGTTATGGCTTCAGTAACGGGGTGCTCCACTTGCAAACGCGTATTCATTTCAAGCAAGCTGAACGAACCGTCAGGGGCGAGCAAAAACTCGACCGTTCCAGCGCCTTGGTAGGCAACCGCCTTCGCTAAACGAACTGCAGCCTTACTCATGGCTTGCCGTACTTGGTCGCTCAAGCCTGTGGCAGGCGCCTCTTCAAGGATCTTTTGATGGCGTCGTTGGCTTGAACAATCGCGTTCATAAAGCGAGAGGACCTGACCATGCCGGTCTGCAATGATTTGAATCTCGATATGTCTTGCCTTAGTGACGAGGGCCTCAAGCAGCAACTGATCATGACCAAAGGCGCTTTGCGCTTCGGCTCTTGCGGCGTGAAGCGCAGGAAGCAGCTGCGCTGGATGTTCAACAGCCCGCATCCCTCGACCGCCGCCGCCTGCTGCAGCCTTGATCATCAGTGGGTAGCCAATCCTTTGGGCGTGCACAAGGAAGCTCTCGTCGTCTTGCGCATCGCCCTCGTAGCCTGGACGAACAGGAATGCCCAATTCAATCGCTAATCGCCTTGCTGCCGACTTATTGCCCAATGCTTGCATTGAGGCTGCGCTTGGACCTACAAAAATGATCGAGGCCTCTTCGCAAGCCAATGCAAAGGTCGGATTCTCAGACAAGAAGCCATAGCCCGGATGAATGGCATCAACAGCTAGCTCTTTGGCCAGCTTGATAATGGCATCGATATGCAGATAGGACTGCGAGGGCTCGGCAGGGCCTATGCGGTATGCTTCATCGGCAAGATTTATGTGGCGTGATGCATGGTCGGCATCGCTATAAATGGCGACCGTTTTGATGCCCGCAGACGATGCGCTTTGAATAATCCTGCAGGCTATCTCGCCTCGATTAGCAACAAGCAAGCTCTTGATCTGTCTCACGCTCAATGACCTTCGCGAGCTCGCACCACGATCCCCATGGTTTTTGCAATAATACCGAGCATCACTTCATCGGCTCCGCCCCCGATCGATCCAAGTCTTGTATCACGCCAAAATCGGTTCACGCGTGTCTCTTCGATGTAGCCCATGCCGCCCCAGAATTGAACACACCAGTCAGCGACTTCTCGGGCAACGCGGCCTGCCTTAAGTTTTGCCATTGAGGCAAGCTGTAAAACATCTTCGCCGCTTACATAAAGTTCAGTAGCGCGATAGAGCAACGAGCGCACACACTCGACTTCGGTTTGAAGTTCGGCAAGCTTGTATTGAATGAACTGGTTATCGAGCAAGGGCTTGCCAAAGGCTATACGATCACGCAAATAATGGATCGTTTCGATAATGACATTACTTGCAGCGGCTGAACTTGCTGCAGCCCAGAGCCGTTCTTCCTGAAATTGCTGCATTTGATAAATAAACCCCATGCCTTCCTCACCAATGCGGTAGCGCTGAGGTACTCGCACTTCATCGAAATGGATTTGGGCGGTGTCGGAGGCATTCATGCCGACTTTTTTCAACTTCTTTGCAACCGACACGCCCTTTGTGTTCATGGGCAAACAAATCAATGTCTTATTACGATGAGCGACGCCTTCTGATGTGTTGGCGAGCAAACACATCCAATCGGCCTGTGTGCCATTGGTTGTCCACATTTTCCCACCGTTGATCACATAGTCATCGCCATCTTTGCGTGCAGTCGTCTTGATCGACGCGACATCAGATCCCGCACCTGGCTCCGAGACCCCAAGGCAAGCCACATAATCGCCACGTATCGAAGGTTCTAAGAAAAGCTTTTTGACTTCATCCGAGCCATAGCGGGCGAGTGCTGGCGTGGCCATATCGGTTTGAACACCAATCGCCATGGGAATACCGCCACAATTGATATGGCGGAGTGCCTCTGCAAAGGCCACTGAGTAAGAGTAATCGAGACCGAGGCCGCCATGTTCTTGCGGCTTGGTGATCCCTAGGAAGCCCAGTTCACCCATTTTCTTGAATAGCTCATGAGCTGGGAAGATTTCCGCTTTCTCCCATTCGTCGACATGAGGATTGATTTCTGTATCGATAAATTTTCTCAAGGCATCTTGGATCGCACGATGATCGGCGGTGAAAAGCATAGACGTGGCTCCTGGTTTTTGCGTCAATTTCTTGCAGTGACTACCTTGGGGTCTTTTAGCGAAGGCTTTAGGGTCGTGCGACGCCAAACTGAATCGGTTGAAGGTGGCGAGCGGCCTCCTCACGACAGGTTGCAAGTACAAAACTCAGCACCTTTCTCGTATCCCGCGGATCGATAAGGCCATCGTCAAGAAGTCGGGCACTGGTATAAAAAGCACCTGCTTGCCGCTCAAAATTATCGATGATTTTTTGCGCCATGATTTGTAGCGCCGTTTCATCGACAGTCTCACCTTTTCGAGCAGCACCCGCTTCGGCCACCATGCGCATGGTCGTTGCCGCTTGTTCGGCACCCATGACGGCTGTTTTTGCGTGGGGCCACGAGAAGATGAAACGCGGATCGAAGCCACGGCCACACATACCGTAATTGCCAGCGCCAAAGGAGGCGCCGCAGTGAATGGTGATTGAGGGAACATTCGCATTGGCAACGGCTTGGATCATTTTGGATCCATGCTTGATCATGCCTGTTTGTTCGCTTGCTTTACCCACCATGTAACCGGTGGTGTTTTGCAAGTAGAGCAGAGGAATATGCGCTTGACAGCAGGCTTGGATGAAGTGGGTCGCCTTGTGACTTCCTGCAGTATCGATAGGTCCATTATTTGTAATGATGCCAATGGGATAGCCTTCAATGGCAGCATGGCCAACCAGTGTTTGCGGCCCATAGTCCGGCTGGAAATCGAGAAAATCGGAGTCGTCCACCAGGCGGATGATGACTTCCCTCATATCGACCGGTTCACGAAAATCAGCGGGCATGATACCCATCAATTCCTCGCTGGCATAACGAGGCGGGAGCCAACCCGACCGTGCGCTTGGGTTTGCCTGGCCATCAACATTGCCCTGCCAACCCAAGCGTTGCATCAAGTTGCGAGCGATATCGATGGCATGGGCATCGTCATCTGCCAAGTACTCGCCTAGTCCGCTGACTTGAGTGTGCATTTCGGCGCCACCGAGTTCTTCGTCATTGGCGATCTCACCGGTTGCGGCCTTTAGTAGCGGTGGGCCAGCCAAAAACGCCTTTGCCCGGCCTCTCACCATAATGACGTAGTCTGAAAGCCCTGGCATGTAGGCGCCTCCAGCGGTCGATGCGCCATGCACAATCGCAATCACAGGCAAACCTGCAGCAGACAATCGAGCCAGATTGGCAAAAATCCTTCCCCCTTCAACAAAGCCTTCGACCTGATAGCGAAGCAAATTGGCGCCTGCCGACTCGATGAGTTGTAAATAGGGTAGGCGGTTTTGAAGCGCAATTTGTTGGCCGCGCAGTATTTTCTCTCGTCCCATATGCTGGATCGCTCCAGCATCGATACCTGCATCGCTGATATTGATGAGCGTGCGAACGCCACTGACAAATCCGATGCCGGTAATCACACCCCCGCCGGGTACCGATTTCTCGAGCTCACTTCGGTCAAGGCCAAATCCGGCCATGGTCGATAACTCAAGCCAGGGGGCGCCAGGATCAAGCAAGCGAGCTAATCGCTCGCGGGGTAAAAGTTGGCCCCGCTTATCAAAGCGTGGCTTGGCCGAAGCCGACTTCTGAACAGTGCGTGCTTCGAGTGTACGCAATTGGTCGATGGCCTCGAGCATCGCTTGTTTACGCGATTCAAAGTTCGGATGACCTGGGCGAAGCGAAGATTCAAACATAAAACGGAGCCGTAAAGAATAAAAATGCAGCTAAAGCGATAAACCTTTCGATCACTCTCACGATGACATCGACAAACCAAGGAAAAACTTTATGCTTAGCCTTATGTCTGACACAACGAACCATAGCACTGAGTCATGAAAAATCACATCCGTATCGCTGGGGCATCGGGCTTTTGGGGTGACACCGCAGCGGCGGTGCCGCAACTTTTGACCGTTAATGATCTCGATTTCTTAGTGTTTGACTATTTGGCCGAAGTCACCCTGTCCATTATGGCGTCGCAAAAGGCAAAGTCGGCCAACGCCGGCTATGCCAGCGATTTTGTCAGTATCACCTTGAAGCATCATTTAAAGACGATGCTTGATCGTGGTATTCGCGTGATTTCAAACGCGGGTGGACTGAACCCCTTGGCTTGCGTCGAGGCCATTCAAGCCTTGGCTAGTGAGCAAGGGCTGACTGTGAAGCTTGCCTGCGTTATCGGCGACGATTTGAGGGATGCTGAAGCATCGTATCGGGAATCACAACGAAGCGAAATGTATAGTGGTGAAAAATTCCCTGACCATGTTTTGAGCATCAATGCTTATTTGGGTGCTGAGCCAATTGCAAGGGCTCTTGATGAAGGGGCGCAAGTCGTCATTACGGGTCGTTGCGTCGATTCAGCGGTCACGCTTGGCGCGATGATGCACGCATTTGGATGGCATCGATCGCTTCAGTCAAGGCCATCGGCTGCGATGCTAGACCGCTTTGCACAAGGAACGCTCGCGGGACATTTGATTGAATGTGGTGCGCAGTGTACGGGGGGCCTCTTCACCGACTGGCAGACGGTCCCTGACTGGGACAATATTGGTTTCCCAGTGGTGGAGGCTTATGCGGACGGCACATTTGAGATCTTCAAGCCAGATGGCACGGGCGGCCTCGTCAGCCCGGCAACCGTTGCGGAGCAACTGCTCTATGAAATTGGTGATCCTGGCGCCTATATCGTTCCTGAAGTTGTATGTGATTGGACCAAAGTAAGTATTCGTGCCTGTGGTCTTGATCGGGTTCGGGTTGAAGGCGCTCGAGGTCTGGAGGCCCCTCGTCAATACAAGGTTAGCGTGACCGCAGTCGATGGCTGGAAAAACCAAGCGCTGCTTGTCATTGCTGGTGATCAGGCGCAAGCAAAGGCCCAAAGAACGGCAGAGGCTTTGCTCAGTCGAACCTCGAGGATGCTCGAGCATCTTGGTTTGCCGCCTTATAGCGAGACCTTTGTTGAAATTGTTGGCAGCGAGGCCATGTTTGGCCATTTCAGTCGCGCGACCCAAGCCAGAGAGGTTGTGCTGAAAATGGCTGTGAAGTCAACTTCCAAGGCCAGTCTTGAGCTTTTTGCACGAGAATTTGCGCCCGCGGCGACGTCGATGGCGCCAGGGACAACAGGATTTGGCCAAGGACGTCCAAGCCCGAGTCCTGTGATTCGTTTGTTTTCGTTTCTAGAAGATAAATCGAAGGTTCCAGTCCGGGTCTTGATCGATGGGGTCTGTGTTGCAAGCTTAGGCCAGGATGATGCGTTGCCATCGGTATCCGAACGCCTTGCCACGCAGCAAGCTAGCCCGCGACGCTTCAGTGCTCAGGACTTGATGATTGAAGCTGGCGTTGACGCCAGATTAACGGCGACGGCCGCAAAGGCGTGGATGGATACGCACTGGCCCAAAGTGGCCTTGCTTGAGCTCGCCCATGGACGTTCTGGCGATAAGGGGAATATCGCCAATATCGGACTGATCGCAAGGCGGCAAGAGGACTGGACCTGGCTGCTTGCGGCGATCGATGAAGCGATGCTGCGGCGGGTCTTTGCCCATCGGCAACCGCTGCGTATCAGGCGATTTCCCCTCGAAGGCATTCGGGCGATGAACATCATGCTTGAAGGCGTCTTGGGAGGTGGTGGCATGGCCTCACTGCATACCGATAATCTTGCTAAGGCTTACGCCCAAGTGCTACTTGCTGCCCAGCTACCTTGTCCGCCAAGAATGTTGCACGACTGGCGCCCCCGGCAGGAATCGAACCTGCGACCTTCCCCTTAGGAGGGGGACGCTCTATCCACTGAGCTACAGGGGCGGCTTTGGCTATGAAAAAGCTTCGGCCTGGAATCTATCATGAAACCGTTCGCAGGCGACCCAGCGATATTGGTGCATGACCTCAAGCATGCCCGGCAGCTTGCTCAACAGCTGCGCGGGACAGTTTGAGTTTTTCTGCGGCAGCGAGGATCTCTTGCCAGGTCGTTGGATCAACAGGAAATCCTTCCGTACTGCGCACAGCCATGGCTTCGCGCTCGGGCTCTCCGGCAACCCGCACTTTATCAAAACCTGGCGCGACGGGTACCGAGCGTAGCCAATTCATGAAGGCCTCACTTTCCCTAAAGAAGTGGTCGTCTTGATCCAAGCGTTTGGGGTCGATCAGGATACTTAGCATACCGTTATAAACTTTCTTTTCCCCTTGGTAAGTCTTATGCCATGTGCCTCCACCCGACAAGGCTCCCCCAAGCAATTCGCAGACCAAAGCCATGCCGAATCCTTTGTGCTCGCCGAAGGTGAGTAATGCGCCCAATGGTTCCACAACCACCACGCTTGGGTTGGTTGTTGGATGACCGTGTTGATCAATCAACATGCCAGGCCGGACTTCCTCGCCTTTGTTGTGCGCAACCCGCATCTTGCCCTGCGCAACCATGCTTGTTGCATAGTCGAGAATGACAGGCTCTTCGTTGCGCATGGGGATGCCGATACAACAGGGATTTGTACCGAACCGGCCTGCTGCGCCACCCCAAGGGGCGACGGTCGGTCGCGACAAAACATTGACAAAATGGATCGATATCAAATCTTGACTGACTGCCTGTTCCGCCCAATGGCCGATGCGGCCCAAATGGTGCGCATGACCGAGGCCCATTACACAAACGCCATGCTCTTTTGCACGCTCAATGGCCATGTTGGTGGCTGTTTCGCCAATCGACTGTCCGAAGCCAGCCTGACCATCGAGACCTAAAAGCGGGCCTGCATCAATCTTCGTCTGGGGCTGTTGATTGACCTTGAGTCCACCCTCTAAAAACGAATCAACATAGCGCGGCACCATGCCAATACCATGCGAGTCGTGGCCCTTCAAATTGGCAAGCACTAAATTTTCAGCCACCTGCTGCGGTTCTCGGCCGCTTGAACCTGTGGCGGCGATGACCATAGCAATCGCTTGGCGCATGCCTTCTGCCTTAAAGAGCTTGTAATCCGATGAGGTCATGACTGGGTTCTCCGATAATCAATAAAACGATAACTTAAGCCTTGGCTGCTAATCCCCTTTATATGGGCAACTTCCTCCCAGCATGTCGTTGTAAGTTCCGGAAAGTAGGTATCGCCAGTGACTTCGAGTTCAATTTCTGTCACGACCGCACGATCAGCGTGGGCAAGGGCGAGCTGATAGATCTGCCCGCCGCCTATGACATAGACCTCACCGGGAAAAGCTAAGGACAAAGCCTGCTCAAAGCTAGTCGCCACCACCGCTCCTTCGCCATGCCATGATGGGTTGCGGGTGATGACGATGTTTCGCCGTCGCGGCAAAGCCTTGCCAATCGACTCAAAAGTTTGCCGCCCCATCACAATGCTTGCGTCGAGGGTTAGCGCCCGAAAATGCTTTAAGTCTTCGGGCAGATGCCAGGGCATAGCACCGTCGCGACCTATCACGCGATGCTTGGCATAGGCAACCACCAAACAAATACCTTGATCGCGGCGATCAAAACTCATCATGGCAAGACATTACACCGCGATAGGCGCTTTGATAGCTGGGTGGCATTGATAATTTTCAATGATAAAGTCTTCATATCGATATGAAAAAAGATCATCAGGCCGCCGAGCGAGCTTTAGGCTCGGTAGTGGATAGGCTTGGCGCTTAAGTTGCTCGCGTGCCTGCTCTAAATGGTTGAGATAGAGATGGCAGTCGCCCCCTGTCCAGATAAAGTCACCAGGCTGTAGATCAACTTGCTGGGCCACCATATGGGTGAGTAGGGCGTATGACGCTATATTAAACGGCACACCGAGAAAAATATCAGCACTTCGTTGATAGAGTTGGCAGGATAACTTGCCATCGGCAACATAAAACTGAAACATCGCATGACAGGGCGCGAGCGCCATCTTGGGTAGGTCCCCCACGTTCCACGCCGACACAATCAGCCGTCGAGAGTCAGGGTCGTTGCGCAATCGCGTCATGAGTTCTTTGAGTTGATCAATCGAGTCGCCACTTGCTGTGGGCCACGATCGCCACTGATAGCCATACACAGGGCCGAGTTCGCCATTGGCATCGGCCCATTCATCCCAGATGCTTACGCCGTGCGAATGTAAATAGTGAATATTGGTAGATCCTGATAAAAACCAGATCAATTCGTGGATGATCGATTTCAAATGCAATTTTTTTGTGGTGACAAGCGGAAAACCTTCGGCCAAAGGAAAACGCATTTGCCATCCAAACACCGATCGCGTGCCAGTTCCGGTGCGGTCCTGTTTTTGGCTGCCATGATCGAGCACGTATTGCATCAATTCGTGATATGCCTTCATGATGATTTGCCTTCTATGCTTGACTTGGTTGAGATTGGGTCAGATAAAACCAGCCTTGTGCGATCGTAGCTAAAACTGCACCGGGCATCCTTGCTACAGCCGCATAGGGCGATCGTAGCCCGTTAACTCGAGGTAGCCTCGTCCCATCAGATCGCCTTGCTCGCTATACGCCATGACTGCGCCTTCCCAATAGCGGTTGCCCGTGCTTGCACGCGCATCGATTTCCTGATCTCGGACCAGGGCCTTAAGTACAAGCGGTCCAAACTTGCCTTTAACGCGCATTGCCACTGGGTAGTTTGCGCCACTTACACTGGAGCGCCACTGCTCGAGGGTTTGGATGACCAAACCCGCCTCAGAACGCCACAGTTCAGCGCCTTGTCGATCCCGAATTCGAAACGCCATCCAGCTTTGCCCATCGAGCAAATTGAGTCCAAACCAATCCCATCCAGCTGCATCGGCTGACAAAAGACTGCTTGACCATTCGTGGTCAAACCAGGCCGCAGCAAAGTTGCTGCCGCGATCAATGCTTAGCGCTTTACCATCAAGCTTCAGGCTTGCCTCGATCTGAAGCTGGGTCTGGCTGTAGTAGTGGCTAAATTGACTCGCAGCCGGTCCTTTTTGCGAGTAGCCCTGATGGCCTTGCAATAGCGGCACGCTGCGAGGCCGACAGCGTAGCTTTAATCCGAGTCTGCCTTGTTCAATATCGATAGCGATCCGACCGTCCGCTTCACGCGCAAAACGCCAACCTGGCATCGTGATATGTAGATCGGATTCGCTGAACTCGGCAACATGCTGCACGCCCCGCCATGCTGTTTGCTCATGGATGAGTTTGCTCCAACCTCGTCTGACCAAGGCAGCATGGCCCATGAGCCATTGATTTGATCCCCAAGTGCTTTGCTGCGCTTTGCCAAGTCGGACCCGAAAAATCGTTGCTTGAATGCCTGTATCAGCATCGAGCCAACCGGTGAGGTACCACCACTCGATACGTTCATCGGGATGGGCGCCATGATCGCGTGGGAACTGGATCGCTTTGAAGCTGCGTGGCTTGGTATCGTCTCGCCTCATCAGACCTGTTTCAGCGACTGCGCGCGGAATAGCCGTTGCCGCCGAAAGGGTGCTCGCACCGAGTGCGCGCTTGATGAGCCATCGCCTTTGTGTTGACCCGCGCAGCATCACCAGTCCTGCTTAAGGCTTTGTAGCATGGGCTGCTTGAGCAACTGTTTGCTAAGTGCCAGGCAGCTAAACACGCCGATGAGCCAAACACCGCTTATTGCAAGCGTCATGAGTCCCACAGGAATGCGCATGGGCATACGCCAGTGAAAGGACTGCGGGTTGACGACCTCGATTAAGACCCAGGCCAGTGCCAGACCGAGCATAGAGCCCCAAAGGAGTGCCAAAGCCAAACTTGAAGCAGCTTCAAGTAAAAGCAATCGCGTGCAGGCTGCCGGATGCAGGCCAAGAAGTTGCAGCATGGCAAGCTCTTGGGTTCTGGCAATCGCCTGGGCGGCCAGCGTGCTGCTTAGGCCGAGTAAGCCAATCAATAAGGCGACAGCTTGTAAGGCATAGGTCACGACAAAGCTTCGATCAAAAAGTTCGAGCGATAGGGCACGAATATCTGAGGCGCTGCGGATTTCTAGCTTGTCGCGAAGCCCTTGGGGCAGTTGTGCGAGCAGCGATTCGCTGCCGCGACTTGGATCCGCAAGCCACCACGACACATCGCTTGCCTCGAGCTGCTGATGGCCCCCACGCGCCTTTAACCATTGATTTGATGCCATGATGATCGAGCCATGCTGCCTAGCGTAATCGCGCCAAACGCCCGCGACAAACACCGATCCCTGGGGCAGCAAGCCAAGACGCTGGATGCTTCCCGGTGCCCATCCGTAGAGATCGCGCATGGCCTCGCTTACCCAGACGCTAGGCAGGCTGGGATGCGGGTCGAGTAGCTGGCCGGTAATCGGCAGCCTATCCTGAGCCGTTTTCAGCGGCAAGGCGCGAACAATCACGGCTATAGGAGGGCGTTCGGGGAGCATGGGCCACTCAAGCACCTGTTGAAACTCTGTGCGCCTCAGTCCGGCGAGCTGCGACAACTGCCATTGCTCATCGGGCGATAGACTTGCCTCGCCTTTTTGGATGCGCGCATACACATCAGCGGGCAGCACATGGTCAAGCCACTCGCTTACCGCGAGCCGAAAGCTACTGATCATAAGGCTCACCGCCACGCAAAGCGCCACGCTTGCGATCATGCCGGTCATGCTTAAGCTGATGGACTGGGGTAAATACTTGGCACGCTTCATAGCTAACCAGCTGATGGGATGCTTGGCTGCTGGGCCTGACAGGCCGCCTGCCACTCGCTCAACGAGCGTGGGCATGGCTAGTAGCCCCGCAACTAACCATGTAAACAAGCAAACATAGGCACCAAGCGGCACGCCCTCCAGGGGTTCAAGCAAGAGGCAGCACGCGCCAAAGCAGGCAAGTGCCATCGCTGCAAGGGCAAGTTGCGTACTCGTAAACCATGGCGGCGGCTGCGCGCCTTTGAGTGCCGCGACGGCGGTTACTCGGGCAAGGCTTTTTACGGCAAGCCAGGAGCCAAACCAGGCTACGAGAATGCCCAAACTCGCGTGAAAACCCAGCAACCACAAAGACACATTTAAGGTCCTTGAGCTTGTCTTAAGCAGGCCTGCGCCGAGGTCTCCGCCTGTGAGAGAGAGCAGAAACCAAGCACAAACTGAGCCTATGACTAATCCGATCACCGAGCCGATGGCACCGATCAGCAGGGCTTGAAATCGCATAAAGGCCTGGATGCTTCTGGCATCTGTGCCTAGCACCTGAAGAATCGCCAGTGAGCCCAGCTGTCTTGCCGTCATTAATTGCATATTGGACTGAACAATAAATACGCCGGTGAGCAAGGCAACCAGCGCAAGAATCGCAAGATTCACGCGATAAGCGCGCGAGAGATTCGACATGCGTTCGGCCTCGTCCTCGGGTTTGATCAGCGAGAGCGTCAGTTCGGGATGTTTTGCTCGCAAGGCATCAAGGAGTTCGGTTGGTGAATGCTTGCTGCTTGCGCCTTGGGCCCAGCGCATATCGATGCGCGAGAGGCGATCCTTGTGGGTCGTGAGGGCTTGCAAGCTGCCAATGTCGATCACAAAGACCATGGATTCGTTGCCAGCTTGGCCAAGGCGACCCGCAATCACAAAGTCTTCGCTTCGACCCTCCATGCGAAGCCTTATGATTGCGCCCTCTGGTTCAATGCCTAGCTTTTCAAGCTGCTGCCACAGACGCGGGCTTGCATAAAGCTGATTGCCTCCAAACCATGCATCACTCGCCTCGGGGCTGCTAATGCTTGGACTGAGTTGCGGGTGAACATGAATCGATCGAAAAAGGTCAATGCCAAAGAGTTCGACGCCCTGGGGAAACATGCTGCGCAAATCAATGACCTCGGCCGATGACCCTGAGGCCTTCACCGTTTGCATGTGTGCGCTTTTTATCAGGACTGGCGCGGCGCTTGCATTCGCTTGATACTGTTGCAGACTTGCAAAAACCGAGGCGCTGAATTCCTTTTCCGCGGCGCGCAAACTTGCATCGGCTTGCCCGTTGACGCTTGCCAGGGCCGACTTGAATTCACTCAGTGCGCTCCGATTCACCAGGTCAATCGCTAAACCCATGGCCACACCAATGCCGATGACCAGTGCCGCTAGGGCGTTTCTGAATCGGTAAAGCCGCAGTTGCTCCAGGCTGAGGCGGCGGGCAAGCGGCCAGGGTAGGCCATAGAGGCTGTTTCCCATCAGGCCGGCTGCAATTTGCCCTGACTTAGCTTCCAGCAGGGATCAAACAGACGCGCTCGTTGCAAATCGTGGGTCACAAACAATAATGCGCAATCGCTTTGTGCTAAGACTTGCTGCAAGAGCGTCATGACGGCATCGGCTGATTCTGGGTCGAGATTGCCCGTTGGTTCATCAGCAAGGATCAAACGCGGTGCATGGATGACGGCGCGTGCGATGGCAACCCGCTGCTGCTCTCCGCCTGAAAGCTCACTAGGCCTTGCATGGGCACGATCACTTAGTCCCAATTGGTCTAACAAGTCTAATGCCCTGGACATGGCTGACTTCTCAGACGAGCCTAGTAACAGCGCCGGAACCGCTACATTTTGCAGGGCGTTTAAATGAGGCAGCAAATGGAAGGCCTGAAAGATAAAGCCAATGGATTGGGCACGCAGTCTTGCGCTTTGCTGGGCATCGTGGGGGTTCATCGGCTTGCCACCGATCAAAATACTGCCTTCATCCGCTGCCTCGAGGCCTGCGATGAGGTGAAGCAAGGTTGACTTTCCGCTCCCTGATGCACCGATGAGCGAGGCGCGTTGACCAGGCGCTAGTTCGATATCCAATTGATCGAGTAGTCGCTTACCCTGATGATATCGCTTCGATAGCGATCTAACCTCGAGAATATTTGTCATCTATCGACGCTTTCTCGTTGCTTGCGCACGATCGCATAAAAGCTAACCGGCCGCTAGGCGGCCGGCTCGGGGCAAAGCCAATACATCCTGGCTCTAAAGCTTAAGGCTTCGAACGAAGCCCAAAAAGGACTTACTTGGTGGCAAGAATCCACTTGGCAAGGGTTTCAGCTTCGGCAGCAGAGACCTGTGGGTTGGCGGGCATAGGAATTTGACCCCACACACCTACGCCACCTTTTTGAATTTTTTGTGCCAAATTCTTCACAGCACCCGCGTCTTTTGCATACTTCGCGGCAACGTCTTTATAAGACGGGCCAATCAATTTTTTGTCGGGCGCATGGCAGGCCAAGCAGTTTTTGGCCTTAGCGAGATCAGCGCTCGCAAGGGCGGGCTTTGCGGCGAAGCTAGCAAGTGCAATTGCTAGCGCACTCAAGGATAAAGTCACGATCTTCATGGTCAGGTCCTGGTTGCGAATGACACCGAATACGACATCAAAACGGAATGCCGGAAGTGTAACCGAGGGTGAATCAAGCGATCAAACCGGAGCGGCAGAACCTGCGAGATGTTCATCGCCTCTCAGTAAATCGGTGCATTCGCCAAAGCGCCGAGGCTTGTCGTCTTCACCCTGGTGACCTATTCGCATGGAGGCCCGACTCAGGTATCGGTCACCGCGCCCTTGCTTGCTGATGTAGCAAGCTTGGCAAACTTATACAGCACACCGCTAGTATATCGAGGCGCTGGCGGCTTGAATGCTGCTTGACGTGCTCGCATTTCCTCCTCAGGGATATTGAGTTGGAGCAAGAGCTGGTGGGCATCGATAGTGACCGAATCGCCCTCATGAATCATTGCGATTGGGCCGCCGACAGCAGCTTCTGGGGCGACATGCCCCACGACCATGCCCCAAGTACCTCCGGAAAACCGGCCATCGGTGATCAAACCGACCGATTCACCCAGTCCTGCGCCAATAATCGCTGAGGTTGGCGCAAGCATTTCCGGCATGCCGGGTGCACCTTTGGGCCCGAGATATCGCAGCACGACGATATCGCCTGCTTTGATCTTGCCTTCCATAATCGACTTCATCGCTGAGGCTTCATCGTCGAACACACGCGCCGGACCCGTGATGACAGGGTTTTTCAGCCCGGTAATCTTAGCAACGCTGCCTTCAGGCGCAAGGTTGCCTTTGAGAATGGCCAAATGACCCTGAGCGTAAATGGCCTGGTCAATCGGAAAAATCACATCCTGGTCGGCAGCAGGCTTTGAAGAGACATTGGCGAGTTCTTCTGCGAGCGTTTTACCGGTGATTGTCATGCAATCGCCGTGAATCAGGCCTGCATCCAGGAGAATCTTGAGCACTTGTGGAATCCCGCCTGCCCGGTGCAGATCGACAGCCATGTACTTACCCGAAGGCTTTAAATCGCAAAGCACTGGGACCCGTTTGCGAATACGCTCGAAATCATCGATGGTCCAGTTCACACCGGCACTGTGGGCAATGGCTAGATAATGCAACACCGCGTTGGTTGAGCCGCCGGTTGCCATGATCAAGGTCACCGCATTTTCGATGGATTCACGGGTAACGATATCGCGCGGTTTAAGTCCGCGTTTGACGGCTGCGATCAAGACCTCGGCCGAGCGGGCGGCAGCGTCTGCTGTTTCGGCATCGGGATTGGCCATGGTGCTCGTGCCGAGCAGACTCATCCCAAGCGCCTCAAAGGATGAAGACATGGTGTTAGCGGTGTACATACCACCACAGGAACCACTGCCCGGGACAGCGTTGCGCTCAATGCCTTCGAAGTCTTCCTGGCTGATCCGCCCGTGGGTAAATTCACCAACCGCTTCAAACACCGATACGATCGATAGGTCTTTACCTTTCCAGCGCCCTGGTTTGATGGTCCCGCCATACACATAAATCGCCGGCACATTAGATCGGCAAATGCCCATCATGCCCCCGGGCATATTCTTGTCGCAACCGCCGATCACCAACACACCGTCCATCCACTGGCCTTGCACAACCGTCTCCACGCAATCGGCGATCACCTCGCGAGAAATCAGCGAATACTTCATGCCTTCGGTGCCCATCGACATGCCGTCAGAAATCGTTGGCGTACCAAACATTTGCGGATTTGCGCCGGCTTTACGAATTGCCGAATCAGCCGCATCGGCAAGGACTTGCAAGCCGGAATTGCAGGGCGTTACCGTTGAATGACCATTGGCAATCCCGATGAAGAGCTTGCCCATATCTTCAGGCTTGTAGCCCATGGCATAAAACATCGAACGGTTGGGTGCACGCGCAACCCCTTCAGTGATATGAGCAGAGCGCTCGTTTTCGGCCATCGCAGGGTCCTCCATGAAAGTTATGATGGTAGCAAAGCCCGAAGCCATGGTGACTGCGCCTCTGGCTTGACGCTCGGCAAGCCGTGCCACAATCAATGCTTAGACGGATGAATGGCCCTTATTGATGATCCACCCCCAATTTGATCCGATCGCAATCAGCATCGGACCGCTCGCTGTGCGTTGGTACGGATTGATGTACCTGGTCGCTTTCACGCTGTTTTTCCTCCTGGGGCGATGGCGTCTGAGTCAGCCTGACTATGCAGCGCGAAGCGGCCTCAACCCGCAACGTTTTGAAGATTGCCTTTTCTGGGGTGCGCTCGGTGTGATTGTTGGCGGGCGTCTGGGCTATGTGTTTTTTTATAAGCCCACTTATTTTCTCGCCCATCCCGAGCAGATCTTTGCAGTCTGGCAGGGCGGCATGGCCTATCACGGCGGCCTGCTCGGTGTGATTGGAGCTATAGCGGTATACGCAAGGCGGCAGTCGCTTGCTTTTTGGCCGGTGATTGATTTCATTGCACCGCTTGTGCCGTGGGGACTGGCCGCTGGACGTCTTGGAAACTTTATCAACGGTGAACTTTGGGGAAGACCGAGCGATCTTCCATGGGCAATGATCTTCCCGCAGGCAGGAGATAGCTTGCCGCGGCATCCCTCACAACTCTATCAATTTGCAGGCGAAGGTCTCCTGTTGGGACTGGTGCTGTGGTGGTACAGCGCAAAGCCGCGACAACCTGCTCAAGTCAGCGGGATGTTCTTGCTCGGCTACGGCGTCGCGCGATTCATCGCTGAATGGTTCCGCGAACCCGATGCCTTTTTGCCGAGCCTTGCCTTGGAACTAACCATGGGACAATGGCTTTCCTTGCCGATGATTGTCTTGGGTATTGTTTTAATTTTTTTCAAAAAAGATTAGGAGACGAGATGATGCGAAACAATAAAAGCTTGATTGAAGTCTTTGCTGGCAGGAGGGCTGTGCTTGGCGGTATTGGCGGCCTGTCAGCAGTTGCCGCGCTAGGCTCTTTTGCGCCGCAAATCGCAAGCGCTCAGGCTCAGGCCTGGCCAAGCAAACCTGTGAAACTCATCGTGCCCTTTGCCGCTGGGGGTGGCACCGACGCTTTTGCGCGCCCATTGAGTAAAGTGCTTTCGACCGTGCTGGGGCAGTCCTTTGTGATTGATAACCGCGCAGGCGCGGGCGGTACGCTTGGTGCAGAGCTTGCGGCAAAATCGCCCCCCGACGGGTATAACTGGCTCGTCGGTGCAGTTCATCACACGATTGCCGTGTCGCTTTACCCTAAGCTTGGATATGATTTACAGAAAGATCTAATACCTTGTACGATGCTGTCCTCGGTCCCCAATGTGGTGGTCATCAATCCACAAAGGCTGCCCCAGGTTAAGACCTTTGCCGATTTTCAAAAATACGTGAAATCAAACCCCGGCAAATTGAATTTCGCCTCGGCCGGTAATGGAACAGCCCATCATCTGATTGTTGAAATGTGGAAAACGGCGACTGCTTCCCAGGCGCAACATGTTCCCTACCGAGGCGCTGGGCCGGCGATGGCTGATTTGCTCGCAGGGCAGGTGGACTTTATGTTTGACGGACTTGGGACTTCGGTACCGCATATCAACGCCGGGAAATTGCTGCCCCTTGCGGTGACGAGCGCCAAGCGGTCGTTTGCGCTTCCGAGTGTTCCAACCTTGGCAGAGGTTGGCGTTCCTGGTTTTGATGCCGGAACTTGGTATGGCCTTTGGGCACCGGCAGGGACCTCGCCCGAGGTGGTGTCCCGATTGCAGCAGGAAGTTGCCAAGGCGCTTGCAGGCAGCGAACTTGCGTCCATCTGGAAAAGCCTGGGCGCCGATCCTGGCGGGCAAGCGCCAGCTGAGTTTGCCAAACTCATCGATGCGGAAATTCGGAAGTGGTCGAAGGTTGTCAAGGAATCCGGTGCAAAAATTGATTGATTGGTTTGTTTAAAAAAAGGTTATACGATGTCTGGTCCACTTTCACATGTTCGTGTGCTTGATTTAAGCCGTGTTTTGGCTGGCCCGTTTGCGGGCCAAAATATGGCGGATTTGGGCGCCGAAGTGATTAAAGTAGAACGTCCCCTGAAGGGTGACGATTCGCGGGCATTTGGTCCGCCCTATTTGGCCGATGAGCAAGGAAACCCGAGCTCCGAGGCCGCCTATTTTCTGGCAGCCAATCGTGGCAAAAAGTCCATCACGATTGATTTGTCTAGGCCTCAAGGGCAGGATTTGGTCAGAAAGCTTGCGGCGAGCTGCGATGTGTTGATCGAGAATTATAAGTTCGGTGATTTGGAACGCTACGGTTTGGATTATGAAACGCTTAAAGCGATCAATCCCAAGCTTATCTATTGTTCGGTCACCGGTTTCGGACACAGCGGCCCTTATCGGGAACGGCCGGGCTATGACTTCATGGTTCAGGGCATGAGTGGTTTGATGAGTGTTACGGGTCATGCCGATGGGCTTCCCGGCGGAGGGCCGATGCGGGTCGGTGTTCCGATCATTGATATCCTCACCGGCATGTATGCCAGCATCGCGATTTGCGCAGCGCTCGCCAATCGGGAAAGAACTGGCACGGGACAGCATATCGATATGGCTTTGCTCGACACGGCGATGGCCTTTTTGTCGATTCAGGGCATGAGTTACCTCACCACAGGCAAGGCCCCGGGCCGCATTGGCAATACCCACCCGACGATCGTGCCCTATCAAGTCTTTCCGACGCAAGACGGCGCGGTCGTCCTAGCCTGTGGTAACGACAATCTGTTTCAGAAGTTTTGTAAGGCTGCCGACTGCGAGGCGCTTGCAAGCGATCCGCGATTCTCAACGAACGCCTCTCGGGTTCAACATCGCGAAGCCTTGGATGCGATGCTTAATGATCTTTTCAGAAGGCGCAGTACAAGAGCCTGGGTGAGTTTGCTTGAAGAGGCAGGCGTACCCAACGGTCCGATCAACACGATTCATGAGGCTTTTGAAGAAGCGCAGGTGAAAGCGCGTGGCATTCGCTTTGATCTCCCCCACCCCATTGCAGGCTTGGTACCTCAGATCGCCTCGCCAATGCGTTTTTCAGACACGACGATCAAACATGAGATGCCGCCCCCAACGCTTGGTCAGCATACGGATGCTGTCCTTAAGGATCTTGGTCTGAGTGACCTGCAAATCGCTGCTTTACGCGCGGGTGGTGCGATTTAGCGCTTTGCCCACCTGAGGCCTGACCGATCAGCAGTTCAGAGAGCATCAGGCTGAACCGAGCCTGATGCTTTTCAGCAGCTGAACCTGCTGCCGTTGCGAAGGAGCCTGATGCTTTTCAGCTGAACGTGCTGCCGTTGTTAAGCCCGTAGGCTGCCGCAAACTCAGCAGCTGATTGCTTTTTGCCGTCTTCATGTTTGAGCTTCAAGACTTCAATCCGACCGCCTTGCACCGTGATGAAGAAGCTCTTCTCAGTTAGGTCAGTGACCTCAGCGATTTTGCCTTTTACGTCGCCAAAAGTTCGCACGAGGTGTTTTCGGGCATCAAAAATTTGTACCTTTTTGCCATCGAACAGACCCCATGCACCCGGGGCAGGGTTGCAACCTCTGATGAGGTTGTACACAAAATCAGCATGATTGGCCCAATTGATTCTGGCTTCAGCAGCACGACACCAGCCTTCGTAGCTCGCCTGGCTTTCATCTTGAATCTGTTCCTGATGTTTGCCCGCATAAACCAGATCCGCCGCCTCCAGCATCGCTGCCACACCCATCGGGAAGAGGCGATCAAAATAAACCGAGCCCAAGGTGTCGTCTTCAGTGATCGGGGTTTCTTTCTGTAGGACGACGGCGCCTTCATCAAGGCCATCGCTCGGTCTGAAAATCGTGAGACCGGTTTTTTTGTCGCCTCGAATAATGGGCCAATTGATCGAACTCGGCCCGCGATACCGGGGCAGCAACGAGGGATGATATTGTATCGTTCCAAGACGTGGAATGTTCACAAAGGCTTGCGGTGCAAACTGAAGCACAAAAGCCATGATCCCGAGGTCAGCATCAAGACCACGCATTGCTTCAATGGCCTCAGGTTCGCGCAGGGATTTGAACTGATAAACCTGAAGCCCTTTGTCCAGCGCCAGTGCTTTAAGCGGATCGGGCTTGGCGCCATCTTTTTCCGGTGCGCAAAAGACCGCAGCGACCTCATCGCCCCGTGCCAAGAAAGCATCGAGTACTGATTTTCCGAAATCCTGCTGTCCGATAATGACAATTCGCATGGTGTTTTCTTCCTCAGGTTTTTTTGGCTGGTGCAGACATCGCACCCGCAGACCGGAGGGCTTCGATAGTTGATGCGTCGTAGCCCAAGACCTCTGAGAGCACCTCATCGTTGTGCTCACCCAAGGTTGGCGAGCGCCTTATGATGGCTGGCGAGTTAGAAAGCTTGATTGGCATGCCAACGTTATACCATTGACCACGCTGGGGGTGATCCAGCGCAACATACATGTCGCGTCCTCGTACGTGCTCATCGTCGGCCAGGTCAGCTGTAGACATAATCGGTCCGCAAGGCACATCGAGTTCGTTAAGAATCGCCATGAACTCTCGTTTGGTGTGGGACGCAGCAAACTGGGTGATTAAAGCCCACATTTCATGCTGGTGCTTGCGTCGCTCGGCGATGGTTGCAAAATTTGCTTCTGAATCGAGTTCAGGACGTCCAAGTACCGGACCGATTCGCTTGGCAAGCGCATTCCAGACCGCTTCCTGCACAACCACATAAATAAAATCATTCGGACCGCCCGGCTTACACTGGATCGCATTACCCAATTGTCCGCCGCCGGAGTCATTGCCAGCACGCGGTGTTTCGAGCAAGCCTTCGGTTGGCACGGAGTATTCGGAGAGCGCACCATGGCTGAGCCTTTGGTGGTCACGAAACTTAACCCGGCATAGATTCATGACCGCATCCATCATTGCAACTTCGACATACTGACCAAGACCGCTTCGATGCCGATGTTCAAGCGCAGCAAGCAAACCAATCGCCAGATGAAGTCCGGTACCGGAATCGCCAATCTGCGCCCCGGTCACAAAGGGCGGTCCATCGGGTACACCGGTCGTGCTCATGGCACCGCCCATCGCCTGGGCAACATTCTCGTAGGCCTTGAATTCGGCGTAGGGGCCGCTTGACCCGAAACCCTTGATCGACCCCATGATGACGCGTGGATTGATCTGGTGAATCTTCTCCCAGGTGAAACCCAGTCGATCAAGAACGCCCGGCCCAAAATTCTCCATCACGATATCGCAGACCTTGAGCAAATCAACAAAGATCTGCTTGCCTTCGGCGGTCTTCATATTGACGGTGATCGAACGCTTATTACAGTTCAGCATCGTAAAGTAAAGGCTGTCCGCGCCGGCTACGTCGCGCAGCTGGCCGCGTGTTGCATCACCCTGGGGCGGTTCAAACTTAATCACATCGGCACCCATCCAAGCGAGCAACTGCGAACAGGTCGGACCGGCTTGCACATGGGTCATATCCAAGATCCGAATGCCTTCAAGGGCTTGGCTCATTACTACCTCTCGAGAAAGAAATTAAATGGAACGAAGGAAATGGTTGTATTTGATGATCAGGCCCTCCTGCGCGAGTCCTCATGAGGCGCAGGATCAAAGCGTCGATTGCTCAGGTCTTTTTGGCCGCACTTTGAGGGTTTAAATTCGTTAAACGACCGCTTTCAGTACCCGCCTTCTCGTCGATCACGGCATTGATAAGCGTGGGTTTACGCGAGCGAATACCCTCTTGAATGGCAGCTGCCAAGGCTTCCGGTGTTGTCACATGTTGTCCCACGCCACCGAAGGCTTCAATCATTTTTTCATAGCGTGCGCCCTTCACGAAGACGGTGGGCGCGACGTCTGTGCCGCCTGTGGGATTCACGTCGGTGCCGCGATAAACCCCGTTGTTATTAAACACGACCGTGGTGATCGGCAGCTGATAACGGCAGATTGTTTCGACTTCCATGCCGCTAAAGCCAAAGGCACTATCGCCTTCGATCGCCACAACAGCCTGCCCGCTGATCACCGCGGCGCCGATGGCGTAGCCCATGCCAATCCCCATCACACCCCAGGTTCCTGAATCGAGCCGCCTGCGGGGCTTTGCCATGTCAATGATGCTGCGTGCATAGTCAAGCGTGTTGGCGCCCTCATTAACCAGGTAAACATCCGGATGCTCGCGCATCACATCGCGAACCGCGCGAAGTGCGCTGTGAAAATTCATCGGTGAGGGATTGGCATTTAAGCTTCCAGACATCTTCTCGATGTTTTTGGCTTTTTTATCGTTGACCGCATGAACCCAAATGGCCTCGGCCTTGGGAAAATCCTCGGGTAGGGCTTGTAAGAGGGCGGTGACGCAAGAGCCGATATCACCGACGAGCGGGGCATCAATCGGCACATTACTGTCCATCTCAGTGGGCGCGATATCCATCTGAATAAAACGCTTTGCAGCCCACTGCTTATCATCCGCACCCCAGGTGGAACCTTTTCCGTGAGACAAAAGCCAATTCAAACGGGCGCCGATCAAGAGCACCGTATCGGCTTGGCTTAAAACAAACGAGCGCGCTGCAGAGGCTGACTGGGGGTGCGTATCAGGCAAGAGGCCCTTAGCCATTGACATGGGAAGATAGGGGATACCTGAGCGCTCAATGAGCGTAGCGATCACCGCATCGGCTTGTGCATAGGCGGCACCTTTACCGAGCAGGATGAGTGGCCGTTTGGCTGACTTGAGTACTTCGATGGCTCTTGCCACGGCCTCGGCGGAAGGAATTTGCCGGGGGGCAGGGTCGATGACCTTCACCAAGGAGCGCCTGGCTGCCTCAATTGGCATGGTCTGTGCAAGCAGTTTGGCCGGAAGGTCAAGGTATACCCCTCCCGGGCGTCCTGACACCGCCGCGCGAATCGCCCGGGCAAATCCTATACCGATGTCTTCAATGTGATTGATGCGGTAGGAGGCTTTTGCAAAGGGCTTTGCAATATTTAGTTGATCCATCTCCTCGTAATCGCCTTGCTGCAGATCCACGATTTCGCGCTCGCTTGATCCGCTGATAAGAATCATCGGAAAACAATTCACCGTGGCGTTTGCGAGCGCAACAAGGCCGTTTAAAAATCCCGGGGCTGATACCGTCAGTGCAATCCCGGGTTTCTGGGTGATAAAACCTGCAATCGCAGCCGCGTTGGCCGCTTGCTGCTCATGTCTGAACCCAATAAATCGTAAACCCTGTGCCTGGGCGAGCCGTGCAAGATCGGTGATGGGTATGCCCACCAGACCAAAAATGGTGTCGATATCATTGGCTTTGAGGGCATCAATCACAAGATGGAAACCGTCAGTCAGTGATGGCTTCTGATTCATTGCCATTTCTTCAGTAGCGATCTGAACCGTGCTTTGCTCCATGATGTCGTCTCTCTTTTAAATGTCACAGTTTTTGTTGTGTCGCTTGCCCGTCGCTCTTCACGCCCCGTAAGCCAAGCGTCTGCGTTTCATGATCTCGTTTTTAGTCCGGACAGCAAAGGCCAGAGCAGCATAATCAGGGCAAAGCCTGTGATGCCTCCGACCAGGGGGTTGTTGAAAAAAATGCCTAAATGCCCTTGCGATAAGAGCATCGACTGACGAAAGGCATCCTCTGCCCGGTCACCCAGTACAAGTGCCAGCACCAGCGGCGCGAAAGGGTAGTCGAGTTTCTTAAAAACATAACCAATCACACCAAAAATCACCATGAGCCAGACATCGAACATGGCGTTGTGCACGGTATAGGCACCGATGGCGCATATCACAAGTATCACCGGGGCGATGATCGAAAAAGGTATGCGTAAGATCGCTGCGAAAAGTGGAACAGCACTCAATACCATCAAAAGTCCAACAACATTACCAAGATAAATACTCGCAATCAGGCCCCATACAAAGTCTTTTTGCTCGACGAAAAGAAGCGGCCCTGGCTGAAGTCCCCAGATCAGCAAGCCGCCCAGCAAGACTGCAGCGGTGGGTGATCCTGGCACGCCTAGGGTGAGCATCGGCAGTAAAGCTGAGGTGCCCGCAGCATGCGCCGCCGTTTCAGGTGCGACAACCCCCTCCATTTCACCTTTCCCGAAACGATCGCCCCGCGGTGACATTCGTTTGGCCAGGCCATAACTCATGAATGATGCAGGTGTTGCCCCACCCGGCACGACGCCCATAAAACAGCCCACAACCGAACTGCGTAGCGAGGTAAGCCAGTACCGGGGTAGCTCTTTCCAGGTCTCAAGCACGGTGCGCAAATTCAGCCGGGCTTTGGCGCCCTTGAAGGCCAGTCCTTCTTCAAGTGTTTGAAGAATTTCCCCAATCCCAAAAAGACCAATCACGGCGATCAGGAAATCAAATCCCTTGAGTAATTCGGTTTGCCCGAAGGTTAGCCTGAGCTGACCGGTGACGGTGTCAAGGCCCACTGAGGCAAGCGCAAAGCCTAGCATCATCGCCGTAATGGTTTTTATCGCGGCGCCCTTGGCCATGCCTACAAAGGCGCAAAAAGTGAGCAGATAGACTGCGAAAAACTCGGGTGGTCCGAATTGCAAGGCGAAATTGGCTACAACCGGCGATAAGAAGGTGATCAGAATGACCGCGACGAAGGCTCCGACAAATGACGATGTGAATGCCGCAGCGAGAGCCTGACCGGCCTTGCCGGCGCGTGCCATGGGATAGCCATCAAAGGTGGTTGCCACCGACCAAGGCTCACCGGGAATATTAAACAGGATCGAGGTAATCGCACCGCCAAAAAGGGCGCCCCAGTAAATGCAGGAAAGCAGAATGATCGCTGAGGTCGGTGGCATGGTGAAGGTAAGCGGCAAAAGAATCGCAACACCGTTTGCACCGCCAAGTCCAGGCAACACGCCAATGATGACGCCGAGCAGCACGCCAACAACCATCAGCATCAAATTGAACGGTGAAAGGGCAATCGAAAAGCCCTGAATCAATGATTGAATCTCATCCATGGGAGGTCCTGTTGCGGGATTGCAAACGACGCTTCGTCAGATCAAGTCGCTTCTCGATGCTCAAGAGCAGATCAGATCGCCACTAAGCAAGACCAAGCATGGCTTCAAGCGCTCCCTTGGGCAGGGGCACGGTGAACCAGATCTCAAACATGATATAAAAAAGTGCACTGACGCCTATTGAAACCGGCGCAATCGTTGCGATCCCATAGCCGCCGAGCTTCCACATGAAAGCTGCAATGAAAAGTGTCGAAGCCAGGTAGATGCCAAGCCACTGGATCATGCCGACGTAGATGATCGTCGGCAGCAAGACTGTGAGCACCAAGCCGAGCGCCTTCCGGGAAACAAAGGACGCATCGGCGTGCATCTTGAAGGCTTTGAAAAGATTGATCAGGCTTGTGATACAAATTATCAAACCGATATAAAAAGGAAAATAGCCTGCTTGTGGACCGTCTTCGCCCCAATTTGCCCCAATCCGCCAGCTGTCTCCCAAGACAATCGTGCCGAGCACAAGGAGGATTATTGATACTGCGATCTCCAGCGTGCGACGACTCGCCGCAGAAACATCGGGATCATCGTGCATGTCAGGCTCTTTCTCCACACTCATTCTCCCTTTGTCGCCGACGCGATTCAACTGCGTTTGTTGATCGATTGATTGGTTCAAATTGATAAAAACGACCGTATTGAAGCTAGCTGCCTACTTGCCTCGCCCGGCAAGAAAACCGGCGGACTTCATCAGCATCATGTGTCTGGCCTCCTCTTTGCCAAGCCAATCCTTGAAGGCTGCGCCATTCATGGTGGTGGTGTTGAAAGCGCCGCGCTCCATGAATTCCTTCCACTCAGGTGTTTCACGGACTTTTTGCAGCAAAGTGATAAAAAATTGCTGTTGCTCAGCGCTCACCTCAGGCGCCATGAAAATGCCCCGGAGCATGACGTACTCCACATCGAGCCCTGATTCTTTGCAAAGTGGAATATCGGCCCAAGACATGGTCTCGGTGACCTTTTCTTTGTAGGGCATGCGTTTGCTGTCGAAAACGCATAGTGGCTTGAGCTTGCCACCTCGCCACTGGGCAACCGCTTCAATCGGGTTGTTGACGGTGGAGTCGATATGTTTGCCGACCAATTGAACCGCAACTTCGCCACCGCCCTTAAAGGGTACGTAGGTAAACTTGATGTCGGCTTGCTTTTCCATCGCAACCGTGATGATCTGGTCTTCCTGACGCGATCCCGTGCCGCCCATTTTGAGCTTGCCAGCACCTGCGGCTTTGGCCGCCGCGACATATTCCTTAGCGTTTTTATAAGGTTTTTCAGCATTCACCCAAAGGACGAATTGATCAAGGGCTAGCATTTGTAACGGTGTGAGGTCGCGCCAATTAAAGGGCACATCGGTCGCCAAGGGTGTGGTGAACAGGTTGGAGAGCGTAATCACCAGTTTGTGAGGGTCGCCCTTCGAACCCTTCATCAGTAGAAAGCCTTCCGCACCAGCGCCACCGCCCTTGTTAAGCACCACCATCGGTTGCTTCATAAGATTGTGTTTCGAGACAACGGTCTGAATGAAACGCGCCATCTGATCGGCCCCGCCCCCTGTGCCGGCTGGCACAATGAACTCGACCGGCTTGCTCGGCTCCCAGGCCCGGCTGAGACCAGGCAGCATCGCTGCGCTGATGGCTAGGCCGAGGGTCAGCGCCGCTCCTTTGGATATCCTGAACGCTTCAAACACCGCCCGGGCAGGCCTTGTCAAGCACTGTTGCAGTGGGGCGAAGCTTGATTGCTTCGATTTTTTCGGACCAATGCTGTTCTGACTCATTACCGGCTCCTTCGGTTGTACGGTCTTTAGGGATTTCGCTTGCCAGTACCGAGACCCTCCTGACAAGCGTCGATCGCCTAGCGGATTATCGTGCCCTAGAACAAACCCACAACCTTCCCGTCCACCCAATCAATCTTCGCGGCGGATGGAACCTTGGGCAGGCCCGGCATGGTCATGATGTCTCCGCAGACCATCACAACAAACTCCGCACCGGCTGCAAGCCTCACCTCACGCAGGTTAATCACGTGATGTTCAGGCGCTCCCCGCAACTGTGGATCCGTGGAAAAGGAGTATTGGGTCTTGGCCACGCACACCGGATAGTGCCCGTAACCGTCATCTTGCAATTTCCGGATTTGAGCACGCACCTTGGCATCACATGTGACCTCACTGGCCCGATAGACTCGCTTAGCGATCAGATTAATCTTATCCCATAAGGTCTCATTATTGTCATAAACGAAACGTATAGCCGCTGGCTGTTCACATAGATCCGCCACGATGTGTGCTAGCTCGGCTGCTCCTTTTCCGCCATCGGACCAATGCGTCGCAAGCACAACCTTGACGCCAAGTGCTGACATACGCTGCTTGAGCATGGCGATTTCTGCCGCGCTGTCGCTGTTAAAGCGGTTGATGGACACCACGCAGGGTATGCCGTAAACCTTGGAAACGTTCTCGACATGCCGCTCAAGATTGACCATGCCTTTGTCGAGTGCGGCCAGGTCTTCCTCGGTGATTGTTTTCAAATCGGCGCCACCGTGATATTTCATGGCGCGCACGGTGGCAACAATTACAGCGGCGGCCGGCCTCAGCCCGGATTTTCTGCACTTGATGTCGAGAAACTTTTCTGCGCCTAGATCAGCGCCAAAACCTGCCTCGGTGACCACATAGTCTGCAAGTCTCAAGGCAGTCTGGGTGGCAAGTACGGTGTTACAGCCGTGGGCGATGTTGGCAAAGGGTCCGCCGTGAACGAAAGCGGGGTTGTTTTCAAGGGTTTGAACCAGATTGGGGGCGAGCGCATCCTTCAAGAGCACCGTCATAGCGCCATGGGCCTGCAAATCGCGCGCATAGACCGGTTTTTGCTCCCGGGTGTAGGCAACGACGATATTGCCCAGGCGGGTCTTTAAGTCCTCAAGCGATGTCGCAAGGCAGAAAATCGCCATCACTTCCGAGGCGACCACAATATCAAAGCCATCTTCGCGCGGATAGCCATTGGCGGGTCCGCCGAGCGATTGAACGATTTCGCGCAAGGCGCGATCGTTCATGTCCACCACGCGCTTCCATTGAATCCGTCGAACATCAATCCCCAGTTCGTTACCGTGATGAATATGGTTATCAATCATCGCCGCGAGCAAATTGTTCGCGAGTGCGATCGCAGAAAAGTCACCCGTAAAGTGGAGATTGATATCTTCCATCGGTACGATTTGTGCGTAACCGCCGCCAGCAGCACCGCCTTTCACGCCGAACACAGGTCCCAGTGATGGTTCGCGCAGGCAAATGATCGCCTTCTTGCCAATGTGGTTGAGGGCATCACCAAGGCCAACCGTCGTGGTCGTCTTTCCTTCACCTGCCGGGGTGGGGCTGATTGCGGTGACGAGCACAAGTTTGCCTTGAGGACGATTTTTTAACTGTTCAATAAACGATAGTGATACTTTGGCTTTGTAGTGCCCGTAGGGCTCAAGATGCTCCAGCGGAATGCCAAGTTTCTCCGCTGCGATGCTTGTAATCGGCTTCATGACGGCTGCTTGGGCGATGTCGATATCGGTTGCCATGTTAGGTCTCGCAAAAAAACTAAATCGTTGCAGTACTTGCTACTTGAGCAAGCGCTTGTCCGCCGCCATAGCTTGCCCGCACTGGCTCGGGACCACCGCGTTCAACGCGTACAGCGCAGTATTTGAACTCGGGGATTTTGCCAACGGGATCCAGGGCTGGATTGGTGAGCTTATTAGCAGCTGCTTCGTAATAGCAGAACGGTATGAATAAAGCACCGATGGGCATACCTGCATCAGCCCGAGCGTAGAGTGAGATCGAGCCGCGACGCGAGGTGACCGTGATGATCTCACCAGGACTGACCTTCCAGCGGTCGAGCTCATCAGGGTGCGCAGAGGCAACCGGTTCGGGTTCGATCGCATCCAAAACCCCGGCGCGACGCGACATTGCACCGGTATGCCAGTGTTCTAATTGTCGTCCCGTGATCAAGACTTCGGGATAGTCGTTGTCGGGTTGCTCCGCGGCACGAATCAGATCAGCCGGAACAAGTCTTGCCCTGCCGCTTGCCGTGGGGAACTTATCGGTAAAGATCACCGCCTGGCCAGGGTGGCCCTCGGTGGGGCAGGGGTAGGTGATGGCGGAGTCCTGCTCCAGTCTTTCCCAAGTCATGCCGGCTATCGAATCCATGCCTTGACGCATTTCATCAAAAACCTCACGCGGATGCTGATAGCGCCAGTTAAGTCCAAGCCGCTGCCCCATATCAACCAAAATCGCCCAGTCCTCGCGCGCCTCACCAGGTGCTTGAATCGCCTTTCGGCCAAGCTGCACAAGCCTGTCGGTATTGGTCACCGTGCCATGCTTCTCGGGCCATGCGCTTGCTGGCAAAACCACATCAGCCAAATAGGCGGTCTCGGTCAGGAAAATATCTTGCACCACGAGGTGTTCAAGGCTAGCGAGTCCCTCGCGTGCATGGTTGGCATCGGGGTCAGACATGGCCGGGTTTTCACCCATGACATACATGCCCTTGATGGTTTTATCGCAAGCTGCGTTTATAATTTCTACGACGGTTAAGCCAGGCGTCGGATCGAGACTCGTGTCCCAAAGTCTTTCGAATCGTTCCCGCGCTATGGGATTGTCAACCCGTTGATAATCGGGAAAGACCATCGGGATCAGCCCGGAATCTGAAGCGCCCTGGACATTGTTTTGCCCACGAAGTGGATGCAGACCCGTACCTGGACGTCCGATTTGACCGGTCACCATGGCAAGTGCAATCAGGCATCGTGCGTTATCAGTCCCATGAACATGTTGCGAAATGCCCATGCCCCAAAGGATCATGGAGGCGGGCGAACTGGCGTAAAGCCTTGCAACCGCTCTAATCGTCGCTGCGGGTATGCCGCAGATGGGCGCCATTTTCTCGGGTGAGAAAGCCTTGACATTTTCTGCGAGCGCTTCATAGCCTAGGGTTCGGTCGCTGATAAAGACCTTGTTGGCAAGGTCTTCCTCAACGATGACATGCAGCATCGCATTGAGTAGTGCAACATCAGTGTCGGGGTTGAACTGCAAGACATGACTGGCATGGCGCGCGAGTTCGGTACGACGGGGGTCGGCAACGATTAAGCGTGTGCCTTGTTTGACCGCATTCTTGATCCAGGTGGCCGCTACCGGATGGTTCACGGTTGGGTTGGCACCGATCACCATCACCACGGACGCTTTTGCCACATCACGCACTGGATTGGACACCGCGCCAGAGCTCAGGCCTTCCATCAAGGCGGCTACACTTGAGGCATGGCAGAGCCTGGTGCAATGGTCCACATTATTGCTACCGAAACCTGTACGAACTAGTTTTTGAAACAAATAGGCTTCTTCGTTGGATCCTTTTGCAGAGCCAAATCCCGCCAGTGCAGACGGTCCGTGGGTTTTCTTAATGCGCTGCAACCCCCCCGCGGCAAAGGCCATAGCCTCCTCCCAGCTTGCTTCTCGAAAGACCTCATGCCATTGATTGGGATCAAGTGACTGTTGTGGATTTTTCTGAACGCCTTCACGTCGAATCAAGGGTTTGGTCAGACGTTGGGGATGATGGACGTAATCGAAACCATAGCGACCTTTAACGCAAAGCCTGCTCTCGTTGGCCGGGCCGTCTCTGCCTTCAACGCGAACAATGCGGTTATCTTGAACCATGTAGGTGAGCTGACAACCGACGCCACAAAAGGGACACACCGAGTCAACAGCACTTTGAACCGGGCTTAGCCCGGCATCGCGGGCTGGCATCAGGGCACCGGTGGGGCAAGCAGCCACGCATTCGCCGCAGGCGACGCAACTCGATTCGCCCATCCGATCATCAAAATCGAAAACGATATGTGACTGTGCACCGCGCCCGGCATAGCCGATGACGTCGTTGACTTGCTCCTCGCGGCATGCCCGCAAACAGCGGGTACATTGAATGCAGGCATCCAAATTGACGGCGATCGCCGGATGGCTCAGGTCACTTTCAGGATGTTTTCTTGACGCAAAACGGGCCTTTGAGAGCCCTCTGACCTGCGCCCAGTGCATCAGTTCGGAGTCAGGCTTTCGATCGATCTCCGGCATATCGCTAAGCAGGAGTTCAAGGACCATCGATTGGGCCTTAATCACCCTTGCCGTCTCGGTTTTAACCTTCATATCGGATGTTGGCTTCCGACAGCATGCGGGCGCCAAGGTTCGCTCGCCTTCGACTTCGACCACACAGGCACGGCAATTGCCGTCGGGGCGCAACCCAGGGCTATAGCAAAGGTGAGGAATCTCGACCCCGAGCCGATGGGCTGCCTCGATGATGGTTTCTTCGGGGTTGGCGACAACGGATTGGCCGTTGAGTTCGAAACATAAGGCCGACATCAGCTCACCTCGTGGGCAAAATGTTTCATCACAAGCAGCACAGGGTTAGGTGCCGCTTGGCCTAATCCACAAATTGATGCATCGATCATGGTCTGTGATAATTCATGGATCAAAGCTTGATCCCACTGGTCATGGGCAATCAGTTGATTCATTTTGTTTGTGCCCACACGGCAAGGGGTGCATTGACCGCAGGATTCATGTTCAAAAAACTGCATCAGATTGCGTGCTGCATCACTGGCTCGGTCTTTGTCAGAAAGCACGATAATCGCTGCCGAACCGATGAATGCGCCATGCGGGTTGAGCGTGTCAAAGTCAAGCGGAATATCGCCCATGCTGGCCGGCAAGATGCCACCCGATGCGCCGCCGGGCAGGTAGGCGTAGAAGCTGTGCCCTTCGAGCATGCCGCCGGCGTATCCCTTGATCAGTTCGCTGACGGTGATGCCAGCCGGAGCGAGGTGAACGCCCGGTTTGTTGACTCTCCCCGACACCGAGAATGAACGAAGGCCTTTGCGACCGCGAAGGCCTTGGCTTGCAAACCAATGGCCGCCTCGTTCAACGATGTCACGAATCCAGTAAAGGCTCTCCATGTTGTGTTCAAGCGTCGGGCGGCCGTATAAGCCATGCTCTGCAACATAGGGTGGTCGAAGTCTTGGCACGCCGCGCTTGCCTTCAATCGATTCGATCATCGCCGATTCTTCGCCGCAAATGTAGGCTCCGGCGCCACGTCTGAGCGAAATCTCAGGTATTGGGCAGGGCGATTGCGTTTGCAAGGCCTTGAGCTCACGCTCAAGCAGTTGGCGGCAGTGCGCGTATTCGTCACGCAGATAAATCCAGATGGCCGATATGCCGGTGACCTTGGCTGCGATCAGCATGCCCTCAAGGAATCGATGAGGGTCTCGTTCCAAATAATAACGGTCCTTGAAGGTCCCAGGCTCACCTTCATCGATATTGACCGCCATGTAGCGCGGGGCAGGTTGTTGCCGCAAAATGTTCCATTTTCGATAAACTGGAAATCCTGCGCCTCCGAGGCCACGCAGTCCCGAGACCTCAAGCGCCGCGATGATGGCTTCGTCAGCGCGCGATCCCTGGTGAAGCGCTTCCAATAATTGATAACCACCTTGTTGGACATAAGTTTTATAATCGAGTGCATCGGGCATCGGCGCTTTGTATGCTTTTGCCGAAACAGCAGCGAGGATGGCTGATTGATTCGCTCTGCCGATTGGGTTTTGGCCGAGCACCGCAACGGGGGCTGCATCGCAGCGTCCAACGCAAGGCACGGCCTGTACCCGTATGTTCCCGCCAAGCACGTCTTTCATGGTCTTTATCAGTGCTTCGGAACCCTCAAGTGCACAGCTCAGACCGTTACAGACCCTCAAGGTCAATGCAGGAGGTCTTGTCTCGCCCTCGCGAACAACATCGAAATGGTGATAAAAACTTGCCACTTCATAAACTTCGGCCTGAGCCATGTTTAAGTCGGCGGCGAGTGCGCTCAGGAGATGAAGCGGAAGGCAGGCCTCAGCGTCTTGGATCTGATGCAAGTATTCAATCAACAAGGTACGCTGCCTCGCCGGGCCTCCGAGGATGTCATGCAAGGCAAACTTGTCCTTGGCGCTGACCTGCCTGCCCTTTGGATGGGCTCGCAATCGAATCGGTTTTTCCTCAAGTCCAAGCGCTTTGTTCAATGCCTGCTTCCTCCGGTGCGTGTGCCGCTGTGCCATGGCGAGTGCCATTGCCATCGTCAGTAGCGCTCCGATCAGGCTTAGGCAGAGCGTCTGCGTGCCGGGCAATAAGCTTTATGTCACGCAAGTTACACCAAAACGCGCTGCAGCAGGCGCGAGGATCGGCGATACTTTATCGGTGCTAGTACGATATGGTGGCCTTGAAGGCCTCAAAGGTTCGCCAGCTCATGTGAATCGCCAACAGATAGAGCGACGCTGCAAAGTAGCGTTTCAGTCGTTTGATCGGCAGTTGGTGAGCAAGCGCGGCGCCCCTCGGTGCGGTCAGCATGCTGGTGAGCACAATGGTGAACAGCGCCGGCAGGTAGAGGTAGCCTAAGGCATGGGGCAAATCGAGATCCCGGCCGCTGAGCACATAGGCGAGGGTGCCGGCCGCGGCAATCGGAAATCCGCTCGCCGCGCTGGTGCCGATGGCTACAGCGGGTGCCAGGCTGCACCAGATCAAAAAGGGAACGGTCATGAAGGCGCCGCCTGCGCCAACGATCGACGAAAGCCCGCCAATAAGCGCACCAACGGTGCTTAGTCCGACGGGCGAGGGTAGGGTACGGCTCGGCTTGGGTTTTCGCTCGATCAGCATTTGCGTGGCTGAATAAAACAAGAAAACAGCAAACCAAGCAAGCAGCCAACGGGTTCTGAGCTGGCTTGCCCCGTAAGCACCCAAGGCTGATCCAATCACGATGCCAGGCATCAGCTTCAAGGCGATATCCCAGCGTACGCCGGCGCGTCGATGGTGCGCCCGCATGCTTGAAATTGAAGTAAAAAGAATGGTGGCCAGTGAGGTTGCGATCGCCATCCTAAGGCTATGCTCCGGCGAGATGGCTTGCTGACGCAACAGGGCGTCCACAAAGGGCACCATAATCATCCCGCCACCAATGCCCAGCAGTCCGGACAGGAACCCGGTCAAGGCACCCAGCGTCAGCAGCCCGGCAATGGTCAACCAGGGCATTGCTTCGGGTAGGAAAGTGAAGGCCTCGACCAAGATGCGTTGTGTCCCGCGAATGCCGTCAGGCCGGCATCCTGAACCGAGGGTTCAGTTCGGCCACAGAGGGTGCCGCATCAGGTTCATCCGACGAGGGACGATCACAACAGCAGCACGCGAACTTCCGCAGCCTGGATGCTAATAGCATTGGTTCAAGGAATCTATGACCTTAACGTGCACCGCAGGACATCATTATTTTATCGCCAAGAATCGCATCTGGTTTGAATTGCTAGACTTACTTTGACCCAAATAAGGGCTTTTCGATCAAATGATTGTGTTTGCAAGTTGCTCCGACAGGGTTCGCATCCGGATAAGCAGGCTATCCTGATTGGATGCTTGCGACGGCGGCTCAGCGACGCCCGCTTGCTCTTGCGCGCGCAATTGCCGGCTGATCTTCAGGTTTTCGAGCGAAGCTTCAAGGGCCGCCATGATGGCAATACGGTCGGCTGCGTGAATTTTCCCCTGGTCACGAATCTCCCGCATCCGTGCATCAAGTTTTTGCGCCGCGTCGACAAGCAGCTGTTTTTCGTCCTCAGTGACGGCGAGCCGATAATCGCGCTCGAGCAGCCGGATATTGACGGCGGTCTTGGCATTGTTGTCCTTGGGGGCCGCATGATCGGCTTCTCCGTCGCTTAGGCTTGCATGGACGGGGGGCGTTTGCTGGCCATCGGAACTTGTCATGGTCATATTCTCTGGTTTTCGATGCGCTGGTTTTCAATCGTGTTGGCGGAAGGCTTCAAGCCACTCACTCGAAAAGGTCCGGCGTATGGGGTGGCAGAACCTCGAGCGCTTTTCGCACGCGCTGTTGGGCCTGGTTCATGCGAACCCGAAATTCCTGAAGCTGCTTATCGCGCTCTGCAATGGTTTGATCGCGCAGATGCAGCGCATGCTCGCGATCGCTAATCGCCTGATCGCGTTCACGTATCGCTTGATCACGCAACGCGATTGCTTGCTCTTGCGCGGCAATCATCTGCTCGTACTCGGCAAGTCGATTGTGCTGCTCGCCGAGTTGGGCTTCTTGTTGCTTCAGTGCTTGTACCTGTTGCACAAGGGCTTGCTCGAGTTCGGCTTCGCGGGCCGTGCCGTCTGCTTGGTGCTGCACTGAGTGGGCTTGCACTTGTTCCTGGAGTCTGGCGCAGTGCGTACGCAGTGCCGAATTCAGGTCGATGAGTTGATGGACTTGGGCCTCGATGGCATCGAAAGCCTCGATCATGGGGTTCATGCAGCCTCGTCTTTGATGGTGCTGTGTTTTCGGATTGGACGGATGTTAAGCATTCAAAAAGCGCATACCCAACATCCTTGTGAGGATATCCCGCAAATCACCCCGCCATCAACTCCTTGGTAGGATCATGACCATGGAACGCATTTTTCCCACGTTTTTAAGTGCCAAAAGCTCAAGCGCCGGTATGGGCGAGGCATTCGCGTTTGCGCTTGTGCGCCTAAAAAACGCTTGGCGCTTTGCTCTCGCTTACTTTGCTCTCGCTTACCTTGCGCTCGCTTATGTTGTCTTCTCCGTGCTGTTCTTGGTGTTCCTGGTGCTCCTGGGACCTGGACTGGGATCGGCTCATGCATCCAAGCTTTCCTCAGCCCTGGGTGGAAAATCCAACGAGGAGCCGGTCAAGGCGAGCTTGCATGCTGATCTTTCCCTAGACCCCGGAAGTCAGCGGCTGTGGATCGCGCTTCGATTGCAACACGCGCCTGGCTGGCACAGCTATTGGGTGAATCCGGGCGATTCCGGACTCGCAACGGGTGTTGAGTGGACCCTGCCTGAAGGGTGGATCGCGCCGAAACCCTACTGGCCGATGCCTGAGCGCATCGCTGTGGGGCCTTTGATGAACTTTGGCTACGAGGGCGATTTATGGGTGCCGCTTGCCCTCGATCTGCCGATTGATGTCAAGCAAGGCATCTACCCGATCAAGGCCCAGGTGCGCTGGTTGATGTGCAGCGATGTTTGTATTCCCGGGGAGGCTGCGCTCGCGCTTGAACTTCGCCTGCCCGGTGCAAAACTGCCAGCGATCCGCGAAGCGCTCAGCCGCGTGCCACAGCATACGATCACCATGGGTTACCGTCGCGAGGGCGACAAAATAAGACTTGTGCCTGCATCGAGCGATGATGCAGGCAAGATCCGGATCCCAAGCGGTCGTGAATCGACGGTGGCTGTTACTTATTTTCCCGAGCATGCGGGCTGGATGATGAACGCTGCCAGGCAAGTCATCGAAGCAGATCCGGCAAACGGTTGGGCGCTGCTCCTCGATGCCGATAAGAGCTTTCAGGACAGACCTGCGATCGAGGGGTATTTGCGTCTTGATAAGAACAGTTATCGCGTTGTCGCAACGAACGCTTTATCAAGCCCTGGGCCGGGGAGCGCTGCAGAGCCTGTCAGCTTGACCGGTCAAGGAAAAAACGCAGCTTTAGCGAACGAGCAAAAGGCTGACCGGTTGATTGAGCAGGCTGCCCCGGTTGATCAGAGCCTGATCATTCTGCTGGTTTCCGCCTTGATCGGCGGTTTATTGCTCAACGCAATGCCTTGCGTCTTTCCGGTGATTGGCCTCAAGCTCTTGAGTCTAGTGCCAGCGACGCAAAAGCCCGAAGCGCTTGATGCTGAGCCTGCAAGCATTGGAGGCTCAGCCCTGGTGCCTGGATCCTTCATCGCGCGCGACGATGTTGCGATCGAGCAGGGCGTGCGCAAAGCCTCTCTGCTTTATGGTTTTGGGGTCTTACTCAGTTTTTGGGCGCTGGGCCTTATCGTGGTGATGCTACAAGCGGGCGGCGAGCAAATCGGCTGGGGTTTTCAGTTGCAAGAGCCAGGGTTTGTGTTTGCGATGTTCATGTTATTTTTGTTGATTGGCGCGAATTTACTCGGCATTTTTGAAGTAGGTTCGAGTTTCACGACGTGGGCGGGCAGTGCTGAGTTTGGCGCGCTCGGTTCGGGCGTGCTCGCTGTTTTGGTCGCAACCCCATGCACCGCCCCCTTCATGGGCGCGGCACTGGGGGCAAGTCTCAGTCGGGGGCCGATGGAGGCCATGGCGGTTTTCACAGCCTTAGCCCTTGGTATGGCGCTTCCCTATGGCGCCCTCGTGCTTCGACCACAGTGGATCCATCGACTGCCTCGGCCGGGGCCCTGGATGGTTTGGACCCGCAAGGCCTTGGCCTTTCCCATGTTTTTCGCTGCGGTTTGGCTTGCCTGGGTTTTTGTCTTGCAGACCGATCAGGGATCGGTACTGCGTTTAGGTTTTTCTGCGGTCTGCCTGTTCAGTGCTTGCTGGCTTTATGGTGAACGGGTGCAGCCTGGTTGGATGCTTTCTCAACCAAGGACCTGGAGTGCGACACTAAGCTTTGCTTTGCTGCTGCTCAGCTTGTTCATGCCTTTTCAGGGCGGGTTTGCGCTAAAGCAAACAGGGCTTGACGCCGTCCCCACGAGCGCTTTGCCAGAGGCCGGCAAAGCCTGGATGCCCTGGTCTCCTGAAGCGGTCGAGCAGGCGCTGCAAACCGACGCGATTGTTTTTATCGACTTTACAGCAGCATGGTGTGTAAGTTGCCAGGTGAATAAGCAGCTTGTGCTTTCCAGCGAAGCAGTGAACGAGCTTTTCGCTTCGCAAAAAGTACATCGCTTTCGCGGTGATTGGACAAAACAAGACCCGCGCATTACCGCGACGCTTGCGCAGTACGGCAGGCGGGGCGTACCGCTTTACCTCGTCTTGAGGCGCGGGCGTTCGCCTCAAGTACTGCCCGAAGTGCTGAGCTATGGCTTGGTGCGGGATGCTGTGCTTGGCGCGGCCGCGCCTTGATCCATCACAAGACTCATTCGTTTGAGGCCTTGCTCCTGGGCAATGAGGAAAATCCGGCTGATACGGGCGTAAGAGGTTGCCGAGTCGACGCGCAGTTGCAGTTCCGGTTGCGGTATCTGCGCTGCGGCCTCTGCGAGACGAGCTGCCAAGGCCTCGTCGTCGGGAAGCCTGAGGCGGTTAAGACGCATCGAGCCGTCGGCTGCAAGCTCGAAAAGCAAAATCTCGGTTTCGTCCTGCTGAACTTCGTCGAGGCTTTCGCTGGTGTCGCCACGCCCCGGTAAGTCAAGCTTCAAAAGCGGCAGCAGCGCAGGTGTGGTCACCATGAAAATCACGAGTAGGACCAGCATGACGTCAACAAAAGGCGTGACGTTGATGTCGCTGATGAACTCACCGCCCTCAAGCTCGCTGCCGGGGCGCGGGCCAAGGGCGGTTTGATCCTGCCTGAGCGGGCTCATGCCTCGTCCGATGACTTGAACCCTGGGACTTCGGGCTTTGCCGAACAGGCGACGATGTGTCTCAAATCTTCAGCTACTGTCCAAAGATCACTCGCTAAATCCTTGCGTTGTCTGGAAAAACGATTGTAAGCAATGACTGCAGGAAGCGCTACACCGATGCCGGCTGCGGTCATGAGTAGCGCTTCGCCCATTGGTTGTGCGACCGCCTGAATCGAGGCTTCGCTGAGCTGGGCAATTTCACTGAGTGCTCCAAAAATGCCCCAGACGGTGCCGAAGAGTCCCACGAAAGGTGCTGTTGAGGCAATCGAGGCAAGCAGGCCAAGCCCTCGATTGATGAGTTGATCGAGCGAACGTAGCACGGCACGCAAAGCAATGTCCCGGCGCGATTGCTGCTCGAGTTGCAAATAAACGCCTCCCGGGCTATCCAGACCCTGAGCCGCATCCAGCATCCGTTTGCAGGCCTCTCGATCGCGGCTTGTAAACGCGGCGGACAAATCTGTCAGGCTTCGGCTCTGCAGCAAGGCTTGCGTTAAGGCGTCGATGTTTTGGCGCAACCAGCGCATCGCCATCCACTGGCGGATGATCAAGGTCCAGCAGATCAAGGACATCAGCGCCAGCACGACGCTGGTACCGAGGATCCCGGCGTCAATAACCATGCTTAAGGCCGAAATGAATATTGGCGGTGAGGAATCCTTGTTTGTTGCCGCAATCGAAACGCTTTCCACCGAACCGGTAAGCCCAAAGTCCTCGCGACTCGATTTCATGAGCAAGGGCGTCGGTGAGTTGGATTTCACCGCCGCTCCCAGGGCCCTGGGTCGCCAGGGTTTGAAGCACCTGGCCGTGAAGAATGTAGCGACCCACGATCGCCAGGTTCGAAGGCGCTTCCTCGAGCGAGGGCTTTTCCACCACACCGCGCACGCGCATCAGCAAACCCTCGTCGCTCTCCGGGGCAACGATGCCGTATTGGCTGACGTCCTTGCCTGCGACCTGTTCAACAGCAATCACGCTGCCGGTTTGATCGCGCATGGCGCGTAACATTTGCGAGAGCACCCCGCTTGGCGAGCCATCGATTAAATCGTCGGGCAACATGACAGCAAAATGCTCGTCGGGATTGATGAGCGGGCTGGCACAAGCGACAGCATGCCCGAGGCCAAGCGGTGAGGCTTGACGCACGAAAAGGACCTTCACATGCGGCGGGACGATGTTGCGTACAAGTTCAAGCGCCGCCGTCTTGCCCTTCGCCTCGAGTTCAGCTTCCAATTCGGGTGCGCGGTCAAAATAATCCTCAACGGCCCGCTTGGAGCGTCCGGTGACAAAGATTAAGGTGTCGCAGCCCGCCTCAATCGCCTCATCGACGGCATATTGAATGATCGGGCGATCGACAATCGGCAGCATCTCTTTTGGAATGCTTTTTGTAGCGGGAAGGAATCGGGTGCCCATGCCGGCCACCGGAAACACCGCTTTACGAATACGCATGCTCACAGCTCAATGACTCCTTGTGATTGATCATTAGGCTTTTGACAAGCCAAGCACCGCTTGCATGTCGAAAAGACCTCGGCTCTTGTCTTGCAAAAATCGACAAGCTCGCAAGCTGCCCAAGGCATAGTTGGCCCGGCTACTTGATCGATGGGTGATTTCAACCCTCTCGCCCGTTCCAGCAAACATCACGGTATGATCACCGACGATATCGCCTCCGCGAATGGTTGAAAAGCCAAGGCTGCCTACTTTGCGCGCACCGGTGTGACCTTCACGTGCGAACACAGCATCGGTTTTAAGGTTTTTACCTAGAGTTTTTGCAATCACTTCGCCCATGGCGAGCGCTGTTCCTGATGGCGCGTCGACTTTGTGTCGATGATGCGCCTCGATCACTTCAATATCGTAATCCTGATCAAGCAAGGACGCAGCAATTTCTAGAAGTTTTAGCGTTACATTAACCCCCACACTCATATTGGGTGCAAAAACGATTGCGATGTTCTTCGATGCAAGCGCAATCTTTTCCTTGTCCTCGGCGCTCAGTCCTGTTGTGCCAATGACCATTTTCACCCCGTGGCGCTCGCAGGCTTCCAAGTGCTTTATGCAGGCCTGGGGCAGCGTGAAATCGATCAGTAGCGCTGCGTGTTCTAGAACTTCATCGAGTTTATCGTTTAAGCTTACGCCAGTCATCAACCCCTGACTTTCGCCGGCGTCACGGCCAAGCAAGGGGTGACCGGCAAGCTCTAGTGCAGCGACGAGTTGTGCATCGTCAGCTTGATGCACCGCTTCGATCAGCATTTTGCCCATTCGGCCTGCTGCCCCTGCAATTGCAATACGCATCATGATCAGAAATTCTCCTCAAAACCTGAACCAGCCGAACCTAACGATCGTTGCCGCGCGGTGGACGATACCCGGGAACCGCTGGATCTTTGCCGTCATCACTTGCAGGCAAGGTATCTGATTCCACACGGGCAACCCTTTGCTGTGCGTCAAAAAACACGGTTACCCGCCGGGTGTCATGGCGTAAATCAGGCCATTGCATGCGAAAAACATAAATCCATCGGTCATCGCGAAAGCTGTTACTCAGCAGGGGCTGGCCCAAAACAAACTGCAACTGATTACGCGTCATGCCCACCTGAACCCGCTCAAGTTGATCTTGCGTGATGTAGTTGCCCTGTTGGACGGTGGTGCGATAGGGCGAAAAAAGACTCTGGAGTCGGCTACGTGCACCAATGTCGGGCTGCTGGTCAGGCTTTTCAGCGCTTTCGCCGCGCCAGCGATCGGGCAATGGATTGAGCGCTTTCATGCTCGAGCAAGCACCGAGTAAGCCCAGCGAAGCACCAAGCAAGATCAGGCCCAGTCCTCGGGCAAGGCCTGCCGCGACGCTCGCTGGTGCTTGGCGAACCAATCTGGTGCGTTGCTCGCAGACTTTATGACGTTGCTCGCAGCCTTTTAGGGTGATCGACGCATCAGTCAATGGCACAGTTGTTGCTCCTTTGGTGGCGGAATGGCTCGGCAAGTTGAATGCTACGGTATCGAGGGCTTTTGGGGCCTGGATGGGTAATGTCGTTTTCATGAATCGGAGCCAGTATGATACGGAGAACTCACTGATGGCGGATCATGACCACCCACCAAGAGCTCAAGAGCATCGGTTTGAAAGCGACGCTGCCACGACAGCGCATCCTCGCTGCTTTCCAATCGGGCCGGATGCGTCATATGAGCGCCGAGGATGTGCAGCAAGCCTTGCTGAACGAAGATATTTCGGTGGGTTTGGGCACGGTTTACCGGGTGCTGTTGCAATTCGAACAAGCTGGGCTGCTTCGACGTGCCAATATCGATGCCAGCCGGGCCGTCTTCGAGCTCGAGGAAGGCGAGCATCACGATCACTTACGATGTTTGGATTGTGGCCGCGTGGTCGAGTTTTTTCATCCGGAAATCGAACGCTTGCAAACAGAAATCGCCGAGCAGCAGGGTTTCAGGCTCGAAACCCACAGCCTGGCGCTGCATGGTCGCTGCACACGGGAACCCTGTGAGCACCGCCGACCGCTCGACAAACGCTAGCGCGCTTTTTGATGAGATGTACCTCGCCAATGGCGAGGTAAGAGCGCACTACGAACGCTTTGCCCGGTGGTTCGCCTCGCAATCGGTTGATGCGATGGCAATCAAGCGCGCCGAAGCCGATTTGCTTTTCCGACGGATTGGGATCACCTTTTCGCTCTCGGGCGACGAAGGAGGCACCGAAAGGCTCATTCCTTCAGATTTGATTCCGCGGATTATCGACGCCAGTGACTGGGACTTGATGGAACAGGGCTTGATACAGCGGGTCAGGGCGTTGAATCGCTTTTTGCATGATGTTTATCACGATCAGGCTATTTTGCGTGCCGGTGTCGTACCTGCCGAACAGGTCATGGCCAATGGTCAGTTTTTGCCCCTCATGATGGGGCTCGACCTGCCCCATGACACCTACGCCCATGTGGTCGGCGTCGATATTGTCCGGCACAACGATGGCCGCTTTTATGTGCTTGAAGACAACCTGCGCGTGCCATCGGGGGTGTCGTACATGCTGAGCAATCGCAAGATGATGATGCGCCTATTCCCTGATCTCTTTCAACGGGTCGGCGTGAGACCGGTTGAACACTATCCTGCCTTATTGCTGCAAACCCTTCGCTTATCGAGCCTTGTTGATGATCCAACCGTGGTGGTGTTGACTCCGGGACGCTACAACGCAGCCTATTTTGAGCACGCTTTTCTCGCCAAGCAAATGGGTGTGGAACTGGTCGAAGGGCAGGATCTCTTCGTGCGCCAAGGCGTGGTTTACATGCAAACCACCGATGGGCCCCGGCGGGTCGATGTGATCTACCGGCGCATGGATGATGTTTTTCTTGATCCGCTTGCATTTCGCTCGGATTCGATGCTGGGCGTACCGGGCCTTGCGGCCGCTTACCGGCTTGGCGAGGTGGTGATTGCCAACGCCCTGGGAACCGGCGTGGCCGATGACAAGTCGATTTATCCCTATGTTCCCGACATGATTCGCTTTTATCTCGGCGAGTCACCGATTCTTGACAACGTCCTCACCTGGCAGTGCAGAAAGCCTGAAGATTTGAACTATGTTTTAGCGCATTTGCCTGAATTGGTGGTGAAAGAAGTTCACGGAGCAGGCGGCTATGGGATGCTGGTCGGACCGACAGCATCTCAAAAAGAAATCGAGACCTTTGAACAGGTCCTGCGTGCCAATCCCTCCAACTACATCGCACAACCCACCCTGTCGCTATCAGCCTGCCCGACCTTCGTCGAGCAGGGCGTAGCACCACGGCATGTCGACCTGCGTCCCTTTGTACTCGTTGGCCGTGATATCCGCATGGTGCCCGGCGGGCTCACGAGAGTTGCCCTTCGCGAAGGTTCTCTGGTGGTGAACTCTTCGCAAGGTGGAGGCACCAAAGACACCTGGGTGCTTGAGAAGGAGCAAGCGTAATGCTTGCTCGTGTTGCCTCTGAACTTTATTGGATGTCTCGGTACTTGGAGCGCGCCGAGAGCATGGCGCGAATCTTGGAGGTATGCTCATCGATTGCGCTTCTCACAACCAGAGGTGAGGCGCAGGATGATCTGACGGTTTCCGAACCCTTGGTCATGACGGATACCGAGGATGCCTTTGAGGCCAGTGGCCGCTTCTTGCGGATGGATCAGGTGGCTCAATTTCTTGCCTGGGATGAGACCCATCCCTCGTCGATCAGCAATTGCATCAAAGCATGCCGGGAAAACGCCCGTTCGGTGCGAGGTGCAATAACCGCGGAAATGTGGGAGTGCATTAACGACACCTGGCTGCAGATGCAGCAGCGTCGCAGTCTGATGCTGCCGGGTGAGGGTCCGATAGACTCGACGTTTTTCGAATGGGTGAAGGAGCGTTCACATTTGTTTCGCGGTGTGACTTTTGCAACGATCCAGCGCGACCAACCGTATTTGTTTATCAGGCTGGGTACTTATCTTGAACGTGCCGACAATACGGCGCGAATCCTCTCGGTGAAAATCAGACAGCGTGAGCAAGCCGATTTGGTTGCTGACTACTACCGCTTGGGTGCCGTATTGCGCTCTGTCTCTTCGCTTGAGGCCTATCAGGACATTTATCGTGATGCGATCGATGCCGACCGGATGGCTGAATTACTGATCTTCAGCGATCGGGTGCCGAGATCCTTGCGCTTTTGTGTGGACGAAATATGTGAGATCTTAGAGCGGTTACCTGCGCAAAACGGCCGCATGGCGAGGCGTCTGGCGGTTCAGTTGCAGGCCCGGCTCCGCTATGGTGATTTACAGGAAGTCTATGAACGCGGGCTCTATGATTATTTAGAACGTTTTATTGGATATAATACCGAAGTGGGCGTCGCAATCGGGCAGGCTTATCTTGAGCTCCATGGTTGACAAAGTCTCACCGATCGTAACTGCGTCATGACAAAGCTGAATATTCACCACAAAACCGAATACCGCTACAGCGCCGTGGTGCGTCGCAGCGCGCAACTGCTGCGCCTCACGCCTGCTTCAGCTGGTCATCAAAAGGTATTGCATTGGCAACTGAATGCCCCTGGATTGATACGCGCCTTCGTTGACGCCTACGGTAATTTGAGTCACTTACTCACCCTTGATGAAGCGCATGAAGCGATTGAAATCGTTGCCCATGGATCGGTTGAGGTGTTAGATCATGCCGAAGGAGAGGTGCTTGGTCCCATGCCTGCTGCTGTGTTTCAAAGGCCAACGCCACTCACCGAATGCAGCCCGGACATGCTTGCCTTCCTGGATCCCCTTAGGGCCACAATCCGCTCAAGGCCCTTGTTTGGTCTGAGCGATCTTGCATCCGCATTGCTCGAACGCATGCCCTACAGCCCGGGGACCACCACGGTTGCCTTTAGCGCGGCGCAGGCTTTTGCTGCAGCCCGAGGGGTCTGTCAGGACCATACCCATGCCTTTATTGCCTGCTGCAGAGCGCTTGGACTTGCTGCACGCTATGTGAGCGGTTACGTCAACGCTGGCGATCAGAGCGAATGGACAGTGCAACCGACCGCTTCGGCGGCAAGTCATGCTTGGTCGGAAGCGTGGATTGGTCATCGTTGGGTGAGTTTTGACATCAGCAACGCCCGCGCCGCTGGATCGGGCCATGTGAAACTTGCCGTTGGCCTTGACTATCTTGATGCCTGCCCGATCCGGGGGGTGCGCCTTGGCGGTGGCGAGGAATCAATGGCAGCAAGCGCTGAGGTGCAAAGCATCGACGCACCGCAGGCCTACGCGCCCGCCTGGGTCCACCACCAATAGCGACGGTCGATGATGGGCGATCAGATCATGGCCCTTGTTTTATGGCCATCCGGTCGTGGCTGCCAAGCTTGTTCAGATAAGCAGCCTCTTCTCATTTTTTTCAGAGGGGCAAGCACTTGACCTACTGTGTTGCTATCGCGCTCGAGCAGGGTTTGCTCTTTGCGTCGGATTCCCGGACGAACGCTGGCGTTGATCACGTCTCAAGCTTTTGCAAGATGACGATCTTCGAGCAGGCCGGAGAGGGTGTGATCGTATTGCTCAATAGCGGTAACCTTGCTACGACCCAACAGGTGGTCTCGAGGCTTCGAAAGCATGAAATGATTCATGACAAAGCGCTCACCGCCATGGATTCATTGTTTTCGGTTGCCGAATTGGTGGGCGAGACGCTTCGTGCCGTCATTGCCCACAACAAGGGCGAAACAATCGGGCAAAGTGATGTGGATTTCAGTGCAACCTTTCTGGTCGGCGGGCAGTTGAAGGGCGAAGCCGCACGACTCTTCCTGGTCTACCCCCAAGGTAACTTCATCGAATCCACGGTCGATACGCCCTTTTTCCAGATTGGAGAGAGCAAATACGGCAAACCGATTCTTGACCGGGTGATCCGTCCTGAAATTGCGATCTCCGAAGCCGTGAAATGCATGCTGGTTTCTTTTGATTCAACGATCAAAAGTAATCTCTCGGTCGGTCTGCCGATCGACTTGGCCCTGGTAAGGCAAAACCGACTCGAGATTGCCCAACGATTCCGGATTGACGTTGAGGATCAATATTTTCGTGATCTTCGACAGGGTTGGGGACAGGGATTACGCAAGGTGTTTAATGAACTTCCCGTGCCAGACTGGCTCGCAATCGATCAGACGGGCTGATGGTCGGTCCGTCAAGCATCAAAATGTGCTCAATCCGCGCCTGAAAGCATCTCAGCCTTTGAGCTTGAGCATCTCCCGGGCTGCAAGACGGGTTGTTGTGGTGATTTCTTTGCCTCCCAGCATGCGGGCGATCTCTTCGGTGCGGTCCTCGGTATCGAGTGTTTGAACGTCGCTGTAGGTAAGACCATCCTGCTCGCGCTTAAGCACCTTAAACTGTTGATGGGCTTGGCTGGCAACCTGGGGGAGATGGGTGACGCATAAGACTTGACGGGTCTGACCCAGATCGCGCATCAATTCGCCGATCGCCTGCCCCACGGCACCACCGACACCTGCATCTGCTTCATCAAAAATCAGCGTTGGCGTGGGATTGCTTTGGGCCGAAGCGGTGCTGATCGCCAATGCGATGCGCGACAGTTCTCCGCCTGATGCGGTCTTGGCTAAGAGCCGTGCTTGAGCGCCGGCATGGGCCTGCCACAAGAAATTCACCCGGTCGATGCCGTGCGCCTGGGCTTCGATGGCCTCAAAATCAAGGCTAAGCCTCGCCTTTGGCAGACCCAGCGCCGGTAACAAGGCGTTGACGCTTGCCGAAAAGCTGTCTGCGGTCTGCTTGCGCTTGGCACGTAAGGAAAGGCCCAGGGTTTGCAATGCATCAAAGGCCTTGCTGAGTTGTTTCTCGATCTCTGCGAGATCGCTGAGTTGTTCGAGTTCACGCTGTTCTTCGAGGTAGGCTTGCTGGCGCTCGGCAAGTTCCTCGGGGGCAATCCGCAGCTTTCTGGCAGTCTGATACAAGATGCTCATACGCGCCTCGATCTCGGCATAGCGTGCCGGATCCGCCTCCGCACGCTCAAGGTCATCTCTCAATTGCTGCGAAGCTTCCTCGAGTTGAATGCGCGCGTTGTCTATTAATTCAAGGCTTGCCTTCAAAGCGGGATCAACATCAAGTAACTGTGCTAATTTCGAGATCATTCTATGCAAGCGACTCAGGATCGGATCATCACCATCAACACATTGATCAAGTGTGCTGTGAATGGCCTCGAGCAGCTTTTCACCATGTGAAAGTCGATGATGTTCAGCCTGAATCTGCGCCCATTCATTGGCTTTGGGCTGAATCTCCTGCAGGCTATCAAGCATCCATTGCAATTGCTCAAGCCGCGTTTGTCCCTGTGCTTGCATGGAGGTCGCTTGATCGAATCGCTCGCGAAGCTGGCTGTAATGGTCAAAGGACTTACCGTATGCCAGGAGTAGATCGTGATGTGAACCATATCGATCAAGCCATGCTCTTGCTGATTCGCTGCTTGTTAACGCGATCGAGGCATGTTGACCATGGGTGGTGATCAACTGGCCTGTAAGCTCGCGCAGTTGCTGCATGGTGGCCGGGTGTCCATTGATATAAGCCTTAGACCGGCCATCGGCATCGAGCGTTCGACGCAACAACAACTCCCCGTCGTCGCCTTCCATGTCGGCATCGCGCAAGTCCTGATGAACCGGATGCTGTGGATCAATCTCAAAACGAGCTGCCAACTCAGCGCGCTTACTTCCCGGTCTAACCATCTTCGGGTCTGCCCGTTCGCCGCTGAGCAGACCGAGCGCGTCGATCAACAAGGATTTGCCCGCGCCTGTTTCTCCGGTGAAGACGGTAAAACCTCCAGTCAGCTGAATGCTCGTCTCGGCAACAATCACGAAGTCGCGCAAATGCAAACTGCTTAGCATGTTAGCGCCTTGGGGTTTCGTAAAGCGGAGGTTCGTGCCAGTTGAGCTTCGAGCGCAGGGTGCCGAAATAGCTGTAGCCCTTGGGATGGACCAGTCGCATGGCATGCGGAGCGTGTTGGATTTGAATGTCATCGCCGATATGCAAGTCTGAGAAAACCTGCATGTCGCCGGATACCCTTGGCTCCCTGCCTTCAACCACCCGAATCGTGATCGATACATCATCGGGAAGGCATATTGGCCGGTTCGACAAGGACTGTGGCGCGATCGGCACCAAAATAAAGCCGCGAAGCCGCGGATGAAGGATCGGCCCGTTCGCAGACAAGGCGTAGGCTGTTGAACCCGTGGGACTGGCCACGATCAGGCCGTCGGCACGCTGGGTTGCCATGTGCTCGCCGTCGACCTCGACCTCCAGTTCGATCATCCCAGCCCGCGAGGAGCGGTTGACGACCACATCATTGACGGCCAAGGTTGACCAGACGGGATTGCCCTCGCGGCTGACGGTTGCGGAAATCAGGCCACGCCGCTCGATGTCGAAATCCCCCGCAAGTACGGTGTGCAGACCAGCCTCCCACTGGCTCAAGGGAATGTCGGTGACAAAGCCGACACGCCCGTGATTGATCCCGAGCAATGGAACCTCCTGGGGCCCGATCTGGCGGGCAGCGCCAAGCAGGGTTCCATCGCCTCCGACGGCAATGACCAGATCTGCCATATGGGTAATTTGATTGAAACTGACAGCCTTCCAAGCCGATAGACTTGGGCACTCGGCAATCGTTTCCTCGATAACAACCGCGATGCCACGGCGGTCGAGCCAAGCTGCGATGGCAGATAAGGTACGCTCAAGCCCCGCTGTTTGTGGTCGTCCGATAAGGGCAATCGTTTCAAAGCGCAAGATCATGACTTTGATTACACCATAGATGCGCTTAGAATTTTGTGGATCATGGACCATCGTTCTCGTTTGCTATTGAAGGCGCTGGTTGAGCGCTATATTCTCGACGGTCAACCGGTTGGATCACGGACCCTGTCCCGGCATTCAGGATTGGACTTGTCACCTGCAACCATCCGTAATGTCATGGCCGACCTCGAGGATATGGGCTTAATCGCCTCACCCCACACGTCGGCAGGCCGGATTCCCACCCCTCGCGGTTACCGACTCTTTGTTGATACCCTGCTTACTGTCAAACCCATCGAGATCGATAAAACAGGAGAGATGCAGGATCAGCTGCAAAGTGCTGATCCACAACGGGTTCTTGCTTCGGCTGCGACGCTCTTGTCCTCGCTTTCTTCGTTTGCCGGGGTTGTCATGACGCCGCGGCGAAGCTCCCGCTTTCGGCAGGTCGAATTCTTAAGGCTGAACGCGCAGCGCTTTTTGTTGATCATTGTGACCGATCAGGGCGATGTACAAAATCGCATTCTGGTTACCGATCGTGATTACCGGCAAGAGGAGTTGATCGAAGCGGCGAATTACATCAATCAACATCTGGCGGGTCTGGGCTTTGGTGAGATCAAAACCAAGCTGCGCGAGGAACTTCAGCATTTGCAGATGGATATCTCCGCCTTGATGCAGGCTGCGGTTCAGACATCAGAATCAGCCTTGAGCGAAGAAGTCGATCCCGTGGTGATTGCAGGGCAGAGGAATTTGCTTGGCGTGAGTGATTTGTCTGACAACATGGAGCGCTTGCGCCGGCTCTTTGATTTGTTCGACCAGAAAACATCGCTGCTGCAACTGCTTAGCGCCTCAAGCAGGGCGAAAGGCGTGCAGATCTTCATTGGCGGTGAGTCGGATCTGGTACCGATGGACCAGCTTTCGGTGGTCGTGGCTCCCTACGAGGTTGACGGGCGGATTGTGGGCACACTTGGCGTCATTGGTCCCACCCGCATGGCCTACGAAAGGGTGATCCCGATTGTCGACATCACAGCAAGACTTGTTTCCGGGGCACTGAACCACCTCAATCATTGAGCCCGGTACAAGGTCCGTGCAGGGCCTTGATCGAATAAGGCCCATGCCACGCTTGGGCATTCAAGCATGCGTTACCCTTGGGCATGTCTGAGGCCTCTCCATCCTCGAGGTATAGCGCCTCGGCTTCTTTTCGCCACAACCAAACACCGATCAATGCGGTGTTATTGGTTCAATTGGGCACGCCTGAGGCTGCCGAGCCCGCTGCGGTGAGACGCTACCTTGCCCAGTTTCTTGCCGATCCTCGCGTGGTTGAAATACCCCGTTTGCTTTGGATGATGATTCTCCACGGCATTATTCTGCGCTTTCGCCCTGCTGCCTCGGCCAAGAAGTACGCATCGATTTGGACTGCGCAAGGCTCGCCGCTTGCCTTGCATACGGTGGCTCAGGCTGACGCCCTGGCTCAACGGATGAAGGCGACTTACCCCGGACTGTCGGTTCGCTACGCAATGCGTTACGGTGAGCCATCGATTGTCCGGGTGATGCGTGAACTTCGCGAAGCAGGTATGCAGCGCTTGCTGGTATTGCCGCTCTACCCGCAATACGCGGCATCAACCACAGCGACGGTCTGGGACGAAGTCTTCACGGAGTTAAAGCGATGGCGCAACATGCCGGAGTTGCGAATGGTGCGCAGCTTTCATCGTGACCAGGCCTATATCGAATCGCTGGCAGCCCGCATCCGCGAGCACTGGGCAGTCAAGGGTCGTGGCGAAAAACTGGTCTTCAGTTTTCATGGGGTGCCCAAACGGAGTCTCATGCTAGGTGACCCCTATCACTGCGAGTGTCATGTGACCGCTCGTCTGCTTGCCCAGGCCTTGGGTTTATCGGCAGACGCCTACCAAGTGACGTTTCAGTCCCGCTTTGGGCGCGCGGAGTGGCTGCAACCCTACACAGAGCCCAGTTTGATTGATCTCGCTGGGCAAGGCATCAAGCGGGTCGATGTGTTTTGCCCTGGTTTCGTGTCGGATTGCCTGGAGACATTGGAAGAAATCGCACAAGAGGCGCGGCATGCCTTTCTGGAGGCTGGTGGCGAGCATTTCGAATACATCAGCTGTGTTAACAACCGTGCTGATTTCATCGAGGCGCTTGCAGGACGCATTCACCGGAGCACGAGTGATTGGCAAACACCTGAAGCAATCGAGCCCTCGAGCACACAAGCCGCCGAAGAACGGCTTAAAAGGGCTAGAGCGCTCGGGGCGGACCGCTAGGTCGATTCATTGCTCTACGGTCGAAATCGACCGCCAGACGGACTTGAAACCTGGCGTCAATGCCCCAAATGCTCAATTGGTCGGTGTTCATCCAAGGTCTTAATGATGTCAAATCCTTCTTCAAACGAAGCCCAAGCTGCTTCACGCCATGCTGTACCTGAAAAAGCAAGTGGCGACTCGCGAGCAGATCATGTGGAGATCGGGGCAGGTGCCTCGCTACCTGAGGGCGAGCATGAAGCCTTCACAACGTCGCTGCCCGCGGAGCAGCATGGGGATGGTTTGGATCAATCATCTACCCTGATGCAAGAACTCGAGCAGCTACGTGAACAGCTTAAAAGTGCTCAGGAGCAATCCCTACGAGCGATCGCCGAGATGGATAATTTGCGCAAGCGTACGGCGCATGAAGTGAGCAATGCCCATAAATACGCGGTGGAGTCGTTTGCAGCGTCGCTGGTGCCAGTTCTTGATAGCCTAGAGTTGTCGCTCAAGGTCGATAATCCCTCGGTGGAATCCCTTAAGGAGGGTGCTGACGCAACGCTTAGACTGCTCCATGCAGCCTTCGAAAAGAATCACCTGGTCGCTATTGAACCGGTGGGTCAGCGCTTTGATCCCAATCGTCACCAGGCGATTTCCATGGTGCCGGGTTCATCAGTCAGCCCGGCGGTATCAGCGAACCATGTGGTTACCGTCCTGCAAAAAGGCTACCTCATCCACGATCGCGTCTTACGTCCGGCGCTCGTGACTGTCGCGCAGGCTTAGCGAACCGACCGCCGGCGGCCTAGATCTTGTGATTCAGGCTAGCAGCCTCCATATCTTCATCACGTCAGCATTCAGAATCTTCAAGGAATTAAATCATGGCAAAAATTATAGGTATTGATCTTGGAACGACAAATTCCTGTCTCGCAGTCATGGAAGGCGGAAGCGCCAAAGTGATTGAGAACGCTGAGGGCGCGAGAACAACGCCATCGATTGTTGCCTACATGGAAGATGGTGAAATTTTAGTCGGTGCACCGGCAAAGCGTCAGGCGGTCACTAACCCGCGCAATACGCTTTATGCGGTGAAGCGACTGATCGGTCGCAAGTTTGCCGAACCCGAAGTTCAGAAAGATATCAATTTGATGCCTTATGGGATTGTCAAAGCTGATAACGGTGATGCTTGGGTGAAAGTGCGCGAGGACCGTCTTGCACCGCCTCAGATCTCTGCCGAAGTCTTGCGCAAGATGAAAAAGACGGCTGAAGATTACCTCGGCGAAGAAGTCACCGAGGCGGTGATTACAGTGCCGGCTTATTTCAACGACAGTCAGCGTCAGGCAACCAAGGACGCAGGGCGAATTGCCGGGCTCGAAGTCAAGCGGATCATCAACGAACCCACCGCGGCGGCGCTTGCCTTCGGTCTTGATAAGGCTGGCGGTGCCGATCGCAAGATTGCCGTGTATGACTTGGGCGGCGGCACCTTTGACGTGTCGATCATCGAGATTGCTGATGTTGACGGTGAGAAGCAGTTTGAGGTTTTGTCGACCAATGGCGATACCTTTCTTGGTGGTGAAGACTTTGACCAGCGCATCATCGACTACATCATTGCCGAGTTTAAAAAAGAGCAGGGCGTCGACCTCGCCAAAGATGTTTTGGCATTGCAACGGCTTAAGGAGTCGGCCGAGAAAGCAAAAATCGAGCTTTCATCAAGCCAGCAAACCGAGTTGAATCTGCCCTACATCACCGCAGATGCAAGCGGACCCAAGCATTTGAACTTGAAAATCACGCGGGCGAAGCTTGAATCCTTGGTCGATGAGCTGGTCGAACGCACGATTGAGCCCTGCCGCAAGGCTTTGAAAGACGCAGGCTTGAAGACCGCAGACATTCACGATGTGATTCTCGTGGGCGGTATGACTCGGATGCCCAAGGTGCAGGAAAAGGTCAAGGAATTCTTTGGCCGTGATCCCCGTCGCGATGTCAATCCCGACGAAGCGGTTGCTGTCGGTGCTGCGATCCAGGGTGCGGTGCTGTCGGGTGATCGTAAAGATGTGCTCTTGCTTGATGTGACGCCACTCACACTTGGCATCGAGACGCTCGGTGGCGTGATGACCGCCATGATCAAGCGAAACACCACGATTCCTACCAAGCACTCGCAGGTGTTTTCGACCGCCGAAGACAATCAGCCCGCCGTCACGATTAAAGTGTTTCAGGGTGAACGCGAGATCGCAACGGGTAACAAGTTGCTCGGTGAATTCAATCTGGAAGGTATTTCAGCGGCGCCGCGCGGTATGCCGCAAATCGAGGTCACCTTTGACATCGACGCCAACGGTATCTTGCATGTCTCAGCCAAAGATAAAAACACCGGTAAAGAAAACAAAGTCACCATCAAGGCCAACTCGGGACTATCGGAAGACGAAGTGCAAAAGATGGTCAACGATGCCGCTTCGTACGCGGATGAGGACCGCAAGCGGGTTGAACTCGCGACCACCCGAAATCAGGCCGATGCCATGATTCACTCGGTGAAGAAGTCGCTCGAGGAGCAGGGCGCAAGCCTCGAATCAACCGAGAAGGCAAGAATTGAGTCTGCGATCGCAGATGCTGAGCAGGCCATAAAAACGGATGATAAGGCGCAAATTGATGCCAAGCTCGAGGCCTTGATGAAAGCCTCGGAAAAACTCGCGCAAGCCATGTCGGCTTCACAACAGGCCGCCGCGGCAGCAGCTGCTGCAGGAGCGGGGGGTGCCGCGGGTGCAGCGTCAGCTTCGGAGAAGAAGGATGAGGATGTGGTCGATGTAGACTTCAAGGAAGTCAAACGCGGCTGATCGGCCCTTTGAAGGTAAAACATGGCCAAACGTGATTATTACGAGGTGCTCGGCGTTGCCAAAAATGGCAGCGACGATGACATCAAAAAAGCCTATCGGAAGCTGGCAATGAAGTTTCACCCGGACCGCAATCCGGGTGATAAGTCTGCTGAAGATAAGTTTAAAGAGGTCAACGAGGCCTATGCCGTGCTGTCTGATGCACAAAAACGCGAAACCTACGATCGCTTTGGTCACGCGGGGCTTGATCCATCACAGGGCGGCGCTGGCTTTGGACGCGGCGGGGCTGATTTTGCCGATGTCTTTGGCGATATTTTTGGTGATATTTTTGGTGGGCGTCAGCAGCGCGGTGGTCGTAGCAATGTTTATCGTGGTGCAGACCTTCGCTACTCGATGGAGATCAGCTTAGAACAAGCAGCCCGTGGTTTCGCCACTGAGATTCGGGTGCCGTCCTGGGAGAAGTGCGATGTTTGCGCCGGCACCGGTGCAAAAGCCGGCACAAAACCTGAGACTTGTGGTACCTGCGGTGGCTCGGGGAATGTGCGCGCACAGCAGGGCTTTTTTTCGATTCAGCAGACTTGTCCGACATGCCATGGCACAGGGCGCATGATTCCACATCCCTGTACGAGTTGCGAAGGTGTCGGGCGCACCAAGCGGACCAAGACGCTTGAAGTGAAAATCCCCGCCGGTATTGACGATGGTATGCGGATTCGATCATCAGGTAATGGAGAGCCCGGCGTCAACGGCGGTCCCTCGGGGGACTTGTACGTAGAAATCCATGTGCGCGAACATCCGGTGTTTCAGCGGGATGGCGATGATTTGCATGTTGTTGTGCCGGTCCGTATGACCATGGCAACGCTCGGGGGGCGCTTGAAAGTGCCAACGCTTGACGGTAGTGTCGAGATTGATTTGCCCGAAGGAACCCAGCCGGGGCGGAAGTTGCGACTTAAGGGCAAAGGCATCAAAGGCGTACGCTCGCAAGAGATTGGTGATCTTTATGCACACATCGAAATCGAAACCCCGGTTCGTCTCACCGATCGACAACGGGAACTGCTCGCTGAATTAGATCGATCGTTATTAGATAACGATAGGCACAGCCCCAAAGAAAAATCTTGGACCGATAAAGTAAAAGATTTTTTTAAGTAATCGGCACTACCAGGCCATTTGCGCTTGCATGGCGAGCGTGCCATCTGCTTTCTCAATCAAGCAATCGGTGACCGTCAGGCTGATCTCTGACGCCGCTTCCCCTGAACCTTCGCTCAGTTGCATTTGTGATGTGGTTTGCCGGTGGAGCAGGCTATCTGGCCCAATGGCCTTGCATGGGCGCGCGATGACCTTGATCAATTCACCGTCAAACACAGGTGAGAGCGCACGAAAGGCAAAATGGCGTGGTCGCTGACAAGACGCTTGATACCAGGCGAGCGTTCCCATCATGCAAGCCATGAGAGGGCCATGCACAATCAGACCTGGATATTTTTCAACGGCGATACAGTGACGTCGATCATAGTGAATTTTATGACTATTAAAGGTGAGTGCCGAATAACGAAATAGTAAAACTTCATCAGCTTGCATTGCGCAGCTAATCTCCTCTGACGCTTTGTCTGACGCAAGCGCTGCGGCTTGTTGAAGATTGACTGGCCATACTTTAGCTTGGTAGGCTGGATTTACTTGGGGCGCTTCAATCTTAGGAATATCACGATAAACAATATCGTGCTCTTCATCGAGCACAAGCTCATCGTCTCGCCGCCATTGGTGGCTGACCGTGACAAAAACAAGCTCGCCGCTGCGTCCCGACTTCGTCTCGATGGCACTCACCGTGGACTCACGGCTGATCGTGTCAGCAAGCTTGAAGTCCTGATGCCAATGAAGTCGGCTGCCTGCCCACATACGGCGTGGCAGAGGAACGGGCGGCAAGAAGCCGCCCCTCGCAGCATGGCCGTCGGGCCCAGCCTGATGCATGGCCGAGATCGGAGTTGCAAAAATCCAGTGCCAAAGAGGTGGCAGTACGCTTCCCTGTTGAAAATCATGATGATCAAGATCGAGACTGGCGGCGAGTTGTTGCACGCGTTGTTGATCGACCCGGTCGATGGCGAGTTCGCGACGACCAATCCATGCTTTTAAGGCATCAAGATCAAGAAGGCTTTGCGGTTTGTCGACCATCACTTACCGTCCTTTGAATTGAGCAGCCCGCCGCGCCTTAAACGATGCAATGCCTTCTGCTGCGTCCTCGCTTGCAGCGAGTGCTGCCTGGACCGAGCGAAACGCGGCAATGGCTTGTTCTCGTCCTTGCTCAACCGACAATAGTACGTTGCGCCTGCTCGCAACGACGGCAAGCGGCGCGTTGTTTGCGATGCGTTGAGCCAATTCCCGGGCGCGCCCAAAGAGCGCTGCTGCCGGTACGATTTCTTGAACATAGCCCGCCCTTAGTGCTTCCTGAGCACCGAATTCATCGGCTACCAACAAGTGGTAAAGCGCAGTACCCGTGCCAGCGCGCTCTGCCATGCGTACGGTTGCGCCCCCGGTTGCCATGATCCCGCGCTTGACCTCGAGTTGGGAAAACCTGCAGTTATCGGCGGCGACCACCACATCGGCAGCCAGCATTAACTCGATGCCGAGCGTGTAGCAAATGCCTTGGACCGCTGCGACAACAGGCTTGCTGCGACGCGGTTCGCGCAGATCAAAGGGATCGACAAGGTCTGCGGGCCACATGGAGCGGCCTTCGCGCATTGCTTCGGCCCATCGGGGTAGGTCCAGTCCGCCCGTGAAGTGATCGCCCTCGGCGCATAAGATCCCGACCCTTAATTCATCATCCTGCTCAAGACGGGTGTAGGCCTGCGCGAGCGCCAGGCCCATTTCCGGGGTGAAACCGTTCCGCTTTTCAGGACGGTTAATGCGGATTACCAAGAGATGGTTCTCAACCATCAAATCAACACGCCCGAAGTTTGACGGCTGATGTTCCACGGCGTTCTCCTTGATTGGCCTGTCGTTGCGAAAACGCGTTATTCTCAATGCATCAAGCGAAGTGAAGCAAGTCCTAAGCTTCGCCGATGGTCCGATAAGCGAGGGGAGAGAGCTAAATGACAGTCGTTGGCAATGCGGCAGCGTTTGCGAGAGCGCAACAGTGTTTGGTTGGCGGGGTGAACAGCGCTGTTCGCGCATTTAAAGCGGTTGGGGGAACGCCTCGATTTATTGAGCGTGCGCAAGGCGCTTACATGTGGGATATAGAAGGTAAACGGTATATTGATTATCTCGGATCCTGGGGCCCGATGATTGTTGGGCAGGCCCATCCGGCGGTGGTCAAAGCGGTTCAAGACGCTGCCACAAGGGGCTTGTCCTATGGGGCGCCCAATGTGATGGAAACCGAGCTGGCTGAAAGAATAAAGGACTTACACCCACATATTGAGCGTGTACGCTTTACAAGTTCTGGCACGGAGGCTGCGATGTCGGCCCTCCGATTGGCCCGTGGCGCAACCGGTCGGACCAAAATCCTCAAGTTTGAGGGCTGCTATCACGGGACCGCCGACAGCCTTCTCGTGAAGGCCGGATCGGGTGCGCTGGCCTTTGGCACACCCAGCTCAGCCGGCGTGCCTGCCGATCTTGCCCAGCATACTTTAGTCGCAAACTATAACGATCTGCCAAGCGTCCAGGCCTTCTTCGATCAGTACCCGCAGCAGATCGCCTGTGTCATGATCGAACCACTACCCGGCAATATGAATTTAATGATGCCCGAGGCTGGATTTCTAGAGGGCTTGCAGGCGCTTTGCCGGGCTGATGGGGCCTTGTTGATTTTTGACGAGGTGATGAGTGGTTTTCGTGTTGCACTGGGCGGTGCGCAGGAAGTCACAGGCATCACGCCCGATTTATCAGCCTTTGGTAAGGTGATTGGCGGCGGTATGCCTGTGGGTGCCTTTGGTGGCCCGGCAGCAGTGATGGAGCATATGGCGCCACTGGGACCTGTCTATCAGGCTGGGACCTTGTCGGGTAACCCGATAGCCATGGCAGCCGGTCTTGCAACACTCGATCTTATTGCAGCGCCCGGTTTTTTTGCGGCGCTGTCAGCAAGTACGACAAGGCTTGTTCAGGGTCTTGTGGATGCGGCCGCAAGTCACGGGATTGCCTTCAGTGCCCGAAGTGTAGGGGGCATGGCAGGCATGTATTTTATGGCCCGCGCCCCGCGCAATTTTGCAGAGATTCAGGGCCAGGACAGTGAAGCTTTCAAACGTTTTTTTCACGGTATGCTGGAGGAAGGGATCTATTTCCCGCCCTCAACCGTTGAGGCTTTCTTCACCTCATCTGCGCTCAGTGAAGCGGATATTGCCTTCACCCTGGACGCCGCCGACAGGGCATTTGCCGCAAGTCGGCGTTAGGAGTCTCCACCAATACCGCTTGCGACCCAGTGAAACCCGCCATCGACATAAAGAATTTCACCGGTCATGGCTCGTGAAAGATCTGAAAGTAAGAACGTAGCGACATTGCCCACATCGTCGATATCGATATTGCGGCGGATGGGGGCGTTTTGTTTGACGTGTTCTAGAATCTTCGAAAAACCTTTGATCCCGCTGGCTGCAAGGGTCTTAATCGGGCCTGCGGAGATCGCGTTCACACGGATGCCCCTAGGCCCGAGCGAGCCTGCGAGGTAGCGTACCCCAGCCTCGAGGCTGGCCTTTGCCAACCCCATGGTGTTGTAGTTGGGAACCATCCGTTCAGCGCCCAAATAAGACAAGGTGACGACCGAGGCCGGGCCCTGACCCATCAATGGCTGTGCCTGCTTACAAACCCCGATCAAACTGTAGGCGGAAATATCATGGGCCATTCGGAATGCTTCACGCGACGCGCCTTCCAGAAAATCGCCCGAAATCGCTTCGCGCGGCGCATAGGCAATCGCATGCACCAAGCCGTCGAGGTGATTCCAAGAGACTGCAAGATCGGCAAACAGGCGGACAATGGCCTCGTCGTCGCCCACATCGCAAGGAAAAACAAGCGAGCTCCCCAGTGAGTTTGCAAGCTCTGTGACGCGTTGTTGAAAGCGTTCATTCTGGAAGGTAAAGGCAAGGCTTGCCCCCTGCTCAGCGCAGGACTTGGCAATGCCATAGGCAATAGAACGGTTTGACAAGACGCCCATGACCAAGATTTTCTTATCTTTCAGTAATCCCATGATGCACTCCCGAAGCGATGCCGATAAGGCTTGTGACAACGAAAGAAATAAGCATACCCTGCTCGGCGAGTTCTAGCGCCGGTTGCTGTGGCCAAGGCTTGGAACCCCTTGGGGCTTGCATCGCTAGGGTATGGCGATAAACTCTGCAATGGCTCGCAGTGCGCTTGGCGCATGTTTTGCTTCGGCACTGGTTCGGCACTGGTTTGGCTCGGCGTTGGTTTGCTGCCCAGCGCTGGTACGCTTCGGCGAGGGTTTTGCTCGGCCACGAGGGCAAATGGTTTTGCCTAATCAAGGAGATAAGCTTTGGTTGTAAGCAGATTCAGTCAGTTTGTGTGCAAGTTTAAGCAGGCAAGCCGTTCGATTTACCGATGCTTGATCATCAGCATCACGGTAACGCTAACGCCAAGCCTTCAAGCCGCTGCGAATCCGGCAGACCCGAATAAAGTCCTGAGAATTGCCTTCCCGACGGCCGAATCGGGTTTTGACCCGGTTCGCGTGAACGATCTGTATTCCAATACGATCACCCATGCACTTTTTCATACCTTGGTGAGTTGGGACTGGCTGGCAAAGCCGGCTAGACTTGTGCCCTACGCAGCCGAGGGCATGCCCGAGATCAGCGATGATGGAAGGACTTACACCTTTCGTATTCGAAAAGGATTGCTGTTCACACCGGATGCGGCTTTCAAGGGTAAGCGGCGGGAACTCGTTGCACAAGACTTCGCCTACACCTTAAAGCGACACGCCGATCCAAAGAGTCGTTCGCCACAGCTTTCTGATCTGGAAGACAAGATACTCGGGTTCGCTGAGGCCAACCGTGCCGCCGTCAGTTCGGGGCGTTTCGATTATGACGCCGAGATTCCTGGTATTCAGGTTTTAGATCGTTATACGCTGCGCATTAAGCTGATCCGCCAGGAACGGAACTTTTTGTCGCTGCTTGCCAACCCCTATGCCGGTGGGATGGCGCGAGAAGTGGTTGAGCACTACGGGCTTGAAGCAACCATGTCAAATCCCGTCGGCACCGGCCCTTATAAAATCGAGAAGTGGGTGCGAGGCTCCAAAATCATCTTGTCCGCTAATCCGGACTTTCCTGCGTTTACTTGGGACTTTGAGGCACCTGAGCTTGATGAAGCTGACAAGCGTGTCGTTGCCCAGATGAAAGGGCGAAAAATGCCCCAAATCGGTCGGGTGGAGATCAGTATTATTGAAGAGCCTCAATCTGCATGGCTCGCCTTCAGCAGCAAATCGATTGACACGATCGCAGTGCCGCCATCCTTCATTGAAAAAGCGCTTGATGCGAATAACCGTCTGCTTGCGAGTTGGGCCGAGCAAGGCGTTGGCATGTATCGCTCGGTCGAACCCGATATTCGTTACCAATTCTTTAATCTTAAGGACCCTGTGATTGGCGGCTATACCAAGGAGAAGATTGCGCTTCGCAGAGCGATCATTTTGGGCTATGACGTCGATGAAGAAATCAGGGTGATCCGAAAGAATCAGGCCGTTAAAGCAGAGCAAATGGTGGCCCCGGTGATCCCAGGGCACGATCCTAATTACCGTAGCATCGTTCGCTATGACCCGGGCCTCGCCAACGCGCTGCTTGATCAATTCAATTACCGCAAAGGGGCGGACGGCTATCGCACACAGCCTGATGGCAAAGCTCTGGTTTTCACGATTTATTCAACAACCAGCTCCGTCGACAGAGAACGTGATGAGCTTTGGAAGCGGTCTATGGACCGGATTGGTATCCGCCTTGAGGTGAAGAAAGATAAATTTCCAGAGTTGCTGAAGCAGGGTAAGCAGTGCGCGATTTCCTCCTGGGCGCTCGGGTGGACCCGCTCGGCAGAGTCCGAATTCGTGATGAAATTGCTTTCATCAAAGACGATTGGCCAAAACAACTATGCTTGCTTTGAATCGAAAGCATATGACCAATACTTCGAAGATCTAAAGCGACTTCCCGATGGTCCTGAGCGTAAGCGTGTGCTTCATAATATGTATCGGTTAATGGAGGTATACGGCGTTTTAGGTCTTAGTTCAACGTCGATTGCGACCCGTTTGCATCATCCTTGGGTCGAGGGCTATCGCAAACACCCCTTGCTGCTCTCTGATTTCCACCTCATGGACATTCGCAAGCCCTAGCCATGGCGGCCTACGTTATCCGGCGCCTCTGGCAAATGCTCCCCACCATGGCTGGGGTCGTATTGCTTGTATTCTTTCTCTTCAACTGGGTCGGTGGTGATCCGGCCTACGTGCTCGCGGGGTTGTTTTCAAGTCAGGAGCAAATCGCCAGCATTCGGAAAGAGCTCGGACTGGACGAGCCGATGTGGAGGCAGCTGCTTATTTTTGTCAAACAAGTCATCAGTTTCGATTTTGGGACAAGCTGGACCACCGGAGAAAAAGTCTCCCAGATCTTCGCAACCCGCTTGCCCGCTTCGCTGACCGTGGTGGCTCCCCTATTAGTGATCGAAACCATGATCGGCGTGGTGATTGCGATCGCGGTATCCTGGGTGCGGGGATCATGGATTGATCGCAGCGTGATGATTGTTTGTACGACAGCCATGTCGATCAGCATTTTGGTTTTCATTATCGTTGGTCAATACTTATTGGCGTATCGGCTTAACTGGTTCCCGGTCCAAGGTTGGGGCGAGTCGTTCACGACCAACTTATTCGTTTACGCGCCCTTGCCGATTTTGCTCGGTTTGATGGTCAGTATTGCGCCCAACACCAGGCTTTTCCGCAGCTTCATCCTGGATGAGATCGATCAAGATTATGTACGTACTGCGAGAGCCAAGGGCATGAACGAAGCCCGAGTTATGTTTATCCATGTGCTACGCAACGCATTGATTCCGGTAATCACCTTTGTGATTTCCAATCTCCCGGGTTTGTTGCTTGGCGCATTTTTGCTTGAGCGATTCTTTGGTATTCCCGGTGTGGGGCGAGAGATTATCTTGGCGGTCGAGCGTAGCGATTTCCCGGTGATTAAGGCAGTAACGGTTTATGTGGCGCTTGCCACCATGGTGTTCAATTTGATCGGCGACTTGCTTTATCGGCTCGCTGATCCGAGGATCCAACTCAAATGATCATGGCGAGGATCCAAGGCCTATGACGCCCGCAAGCTATCAAGGCAGAAGCGTCTGGTCTCTCGCGCTTGAGCGTTTTCTTGCTGACCGCGTTGCGGTGATAAGCGCTGCGATCGTCGTGATGGGTTTGCTGACGGTGCTTGCGAGCGCGCTTGATTTGGTCGCTTCACAGTGGAGCCAAGAGCTGGCGGTTGGCCACGCCCCGCCCCACTGGTTTGCTCATGACGAATCGAGCTCAGACGGTCAAGCTAAGGTGCGAGGCGCAACAACGCGCCCGATCGCTACAGCCGGTACAAGCAACAACGCCCCAACGCCCTGCGATGTGTTGGACCCCATCGAATCGGAGATGAGGCAGGTTGGGGGCTACAGCAGTTCGCAGGCTAAGCTAACGCCAAGCGCAGCGGATGTTCAAGATCCTATTGCGAACGAGCTGAGCTTGGCAAGCAAAAAGCTTGCGCAGCACCGCACCATACCCATGGCCGAACGGGCGCCATCAGCCGCTTGGGGTGCCGATAAGTGGGGCAGGGATGTCCTTGATAAGACCATCAAAGCTGCTGAAACCAGTATCTTGGTCGGTCTCTGTGCGGCGTTGATAGCAACCGTGATTGGCAGTTTATTGGGCGCCTTTTCGGGTTGGTATGGTGGTTGGGTTGATGATTTAAGCAATTGGATTTATAACGTCTTGAATGCTATTCCGAGTATTTTACTCATCCTAGCCATTGCGGCCGTGCTTGATTCGAAGGGTGTTTTATCCATTGTGATTATTTTGGGTGTGACGGGGTGGACCGGCGTTTATCGCCTTGTGCGAGGTGAATACTTAAAGCATCGCGATCGCGATTATGTTCGTGCGGCCTACGCGATTGGAGCATCACCCCTGAGGAGGATGTTTATCCACGTGTTGCCGAACGTGAGCCATGTGATCCTGGTTCAGTTTTCGCTACTCACGGTTGCCTGTATCAAGGCGGAGGTCATCCTCTCTTTTTTGGGCTTCGGCGTGCCCGTGGATGGTGTTTCCTGGGGAACCATGCTTACCGAAGCGCAAAATGATTTGTTGCTGGGCATATGGTGGCAGCTTGCAGCGGCAACCCTGGCGATGGGCCTTTTTGTGACAGCCTTATCGTTGCTTACTGATGCGTTGAGGGATGCTTTGGACCCAAAGCTTACCCACTGATTGCCGGTCTAGGTCATGATAAGCAAAGCGCATCCTCCAGAAAACCCACTTCTCGACGTTGAGAACCTTGCTGTCAGGTTCAAGAGCGCTGACGGTCAGCTTATTGAAGCTGTGCGGCGTGTGAGCTTTAAGCTTGACCCCGAGCAGATACTGGCTGTGGTGGGCGAATCGGGAAGCGGTAAGTCGGTCAGTGCGCTTGCCATCATGGGATTGTTGCCGCATCGAAGTGCCCAGATTGATCCGGCTTCAGCGATTCGATTCAAAGGCGAGTCTTTGCTCGATCTCAGCGCGAGCGCATGGCGTGGTATTCGTGGACGAAAGATCGCTATGATTTTTCAAGATCCGATGAGCTCGCTCAACCCGGTCTACAGCGTCGGTTATCAAATTGCCGAAATGCTTCAAGTTCACGAAGGGCAATCGAAGTCGCAAGCCATGAGGGCAGCGCAAGCCCTGCTCGAAGAAGTCGGTATGCCTGAGCCGAATCTGAGAATCCATGCCTATCCTCATGAGTTGTCCGGCGGTCAACAGCAGCGGGTGATGATTGCCATGGCGATTGCCTGCGGTCCGGAACTATTGATTGCTGATGAACCGACCACGGCGCTCGATGTCACCATTCAGCGGCAGATTCTTGAATTGTTATTGAATCTAAAAATAAAGCGGCGGATGTCGATGCTTTTTATCACCCACGACTTAGGTTTGGTTGGGGAGTTCGCCGATGAGGTCGTGGTCATGCGCCATGGACAGATTCGCGAATCAGGTTCTGCCAAGCGCATCTTTACCGACCCCCAGGACATTTACACCAAAGCTTTGATTCATTGCCGACCCGATGCGGGCAAGCCCTATTCGCGATTGCTCACCATCGACGATTTTGATACCCCGGGCTCATCGCCGCCACCCTTGACCGGTTCTCTTTCAGCGCCGTCCGAAGCTGTCTTCGGGGAGCCTGTTTTAGAGGTACGAGGACTGCGTAAAGTGTTCCCGCGCAGGGTCGGCTTATGGCGGCGCGATGATGTGATCGCTGTCGATGATGTGTCTTTCAAACTTTTCAAAGGGCAAACACTGGGGATTGTTGGGGAATCGGGCTCGGGCAAGTCGACGACAGGCCTATGCGTGGTGCGCCTTCATCAGGCAACAGCGGGGGAAGTCTTGTTTGAAGGTACAGATCTCAGAACAATGTCCGAAGCTGCTTTTATGCCCCTGAAACGTCGCTTGCAAATTGTTTTTCAAAATCCTTATGCATCGCTCAATCCAAGATTTACCGTCGGGCAAATTCTCACGGAACCCATGCGTTTGCATGGCATCGGTTCCAACGCTCTTGAGCGTGAATCGAAGCTTAAAGATTTGCTCGATAGGGTAGCTTTACCGGCATCTTCGGTGAATCGTTACCCGCATGAGTTTTCCGGCGGTCAAAGGCAGCGTATTGCGATAGCCCGCTGTCTTGCCCTCGAGCCTGATGTCATTGTTTGCGATGAGGCAGTCTCTGCGCTTGATGTTTCGGTACAGGCCCAGGTCTTGAATTTATTTAAAGATTTACAACGAGAACTTTCTTTAAGCTACCTTTTTATTTCCCATGATTTAGGCGTGGTGCGTTACATGGCAGACGCATTGATCGTGATGCATCAAGGTCGCGTTGTTGAGCAAGGCTCGGCTGATTCAATCTATAGCAATCCGCATCATGACTACACCCGTGAGCTTTTAAGATCGGTGCCGCGTGGATTTCAGTCTTAGGAGCGATTGCGTGCCTGAGCAGCGATCGGCCAAGACAAGCCTCTGACTGCAAAACGCGTGACGAACATCAGGCCATGATCATCATGAAGCGACTTAGCCTAGCCTCGTTCGCGATGCTTGTTTGCCTCCTGATGGCGGCTTGCGGTCCTGCCAATGAGCCGGTACCTAAAGCCTGGATCGGGCAGAACACCCTGTTCACCTCATACCAGGAAACCCCAAAGCACTTGGATCCGACATCGTCTTATTCCAATAATGAGACGCCTTGGACTTATGCGATTTATGAGCCGCCGCTGAAGTACCACTATTTGAAGCGACCCTACGAGTTGCTTCCTCGCACGCTGGTTGATCTTCCAAAGCTTAGTTATATCGATGTGCGGGGTCATCGTTTGGCAGCCGATGCACCCGCAGACCTTATTGCTGAGAGTTGGTTCGACCTGGAAATTAAGCCAGGTATCCGTTGGCAGCCGCATCCGGCGTTTGCAAGAGATGCTCAAGGCGAATTGCGATATCACAATCTTTCGGAGGCCGATCTGGCCGATAAGGCAAAGCCGAGCGACTTTGCTGAAACCGGCACGCGCAGCTTGATGGCACAAGACTACGCTTATGCCATCAAGCGTTTGGCGACAACCCGCGTGAAGTCGCCAGCCTTTGGATTCTTATCGGAAAAGATCGTGGGCTTGCAAGCACTCGGTGAAGCGGTCAAAGCCCAGGACCAAAAGATCAAGCAAGGGCTAAGTGCCCGGGAGCGCGGTGTTTTTGGACATCTGCCGTGGATTGATTTTCGTGCGTTTGACCTTAAAGGCGTGGAGATATTGTCTGATCAGCGGCTGAGAATTAAGGTTATCGGGAAGTATCCGCAGTTCAAGTACTGGCTGGCAATGACTTTTTTCTCACCGATTGCCTGGGAGGTGGACGCTTTTTATGCACAAGCAGGCATGTCACGTCGCAACCTAAACCTAGATACCTGGCCCGTGGGAACCGGGCCCTATATGCTGACTGAGTTTGTGCCGAACGCCAGAATGATCCTGGAACGTAATCCAAATTATCGCGGTGAGCCTTATCCTTGTGAGGGTGAGGCAGGGGACGAGGCCAAAGGGTTTTTAAAAGATTGCGGAAAAATCACGCCTTTTATAGACCGCATGGTTTCTTTCATTGAGAAAGAAGGCACCTCGGTTCACGCCAAATTCATGCAAGGTTACTACGACGTGCCTCAGCTTGAACGTGGTGAACCAGGTGTTGGTTATCAAGTCTCTATCGAGGATGGCGCCGCTGTGGCGAAGACGCTTCAGGCGCGGAAGATTCAGTTGCCCAATACGATTCAAGTTGGGTTTTGGTATTTCGGGTTCAACTGGCTCGACCCGGTTGTGGGCGCTGGGCGCACGCCAGAGGAGGCTGAGCGGAATCGAAAGCTACGACATGCCCTATCGATTGCGTTTGACTTCGAAGAATACATCGCCATTTTTGAAGACAATCGCGCCCAGCCGAATATGTCACCGGTTGTGCGCGGTGTGTTTGGCGATGACCTCGTGACGATCAATCCGATTGTTTACCAGGACGTGGCAGGGAAACAAAAACGCCGCGATATTCAGGAAGCAAAACGCCTGCTTGCCGAAGCCGGGTACCCCGACGGACGCGATCAACGCACCGGAAGGCCTTTAGTCATCAATTATGATGTGCAAGGCGTGGGACCTGGGTACCAGGCCCGGATTGATTGGGTGTCAAAACAGTTTGCCAAACTCAATATTCAACTCGAAGTTCGCAATACAGACTATAACCGATTTCAGGACAAGATGAGAAAGGGGGCGGCGCAGCTTTTTTTCTGGGGTTGGCTTGCCGATTATCCCGACCCCGAAAATTTTCTCTTTTTGCTTTACGGACCGAATTCAAAAGCAAAAAATGACGGCGAAAATGCTGGTAATTATCACAATCCGGCCTTTGACCGATTGTTTGAACGCATGAAGGATCTCGATGATGGTCCGCAACGGGCCGCCTTGATCAAGCAAATGATTCAAATCGTTCAAACAGATGCTCCCATGCTCTTTGGTTGGTCTGAGGAATATGCCGGTGCCTACCATCAGTGGCTCTATAACGGTAAACCGTCGAACATCATCCGTGATCAGCTTCAGTACCTGCGGATCGATCCGACCATGCGACTCGAGCTTACGCAAGCCTGGAATAAACCAATGAGCTGGCCTTTGTTCTTCCTAGGCGCCGTCGTCATCTTGTTGTTGACCCCAGCATGCCATGCTTGGCGCAAGCGCCAAGATCAGACGGCCTTCGGAGTGAACTGATGGCTTCGCCCTGGCTTGGTTTTTTCACGCGTAAATTGCTTTATGCCTTTGCCGTGTTGCTCGGCATTAATCTTGCGACCTTCGCGCTTTTCTTCCAGGTGAGCTCGCCCGACGATATGGCGCGCTTGCAGCTTGGGGGTAAACGCGTCACGCCGGATGCGATTGCAAAATGGAAAGCAGAGCGAGGCTATGACCGACCACTTTATTATAACGATAATGGTGATGGTCTTGCCCGGTTCACGGATACCTTGTTTGTTGATTCGTCATTACGAATGTTTGTATTTGATTTTGGTCGCGCTGACAGTGGACGCGATATTGCCTCCGAGATCAAGCGACGTGCATGGCCTAGCCTGGCGCTTGCCTTGCCAAGTTTTATCGTCGGCCTTGGCTTGTCGATTTGCTTTGCACTTGGTCTGGCATTTTTCCGAGCGACTTATGTCGATTTTTGGGGCTCGGTCGTTTGCGTGGTGCTGATGTCGGTTTCATCACTGTTTTTTATTGTGGCCGGGCAATTCTTGTTTTCGCGTCTGATGCAATTGCTACCGGTTTCAGGCTTCAGCCCGACATCGGACGCCTGGCGTTTTCTGCTCTTGCCGATATTGATTGCCATCATCGGACGGCTTGGCGCTGAGACACGCTTTCATCGCAGCATTTTTTTGGAAGAGATCGGCAAAGACTATGTTCGTACGGCAAGAGCCAAAGGTTTGAGTGAAGCAAGCGTTTTGTTTGTCCATGTGCTGCGCAATGCCCTGATACCGATTCTTGGGGCATCGGTTACGATTATTCCACTGCTATTCATGGGAAGCTTGATCACCGAATCGTTTTTCTCCATTCCCGGCTTAGGCAGCTATCTGATCGAGGCGATTGCATCGCAGGACTTTGCAATCGTCAGGGCCATGGTCTTCGTTGGTTCGGTGCTTTACATCATCGGCTTGGTGTTGACTGACATCAGCTACAGCCTCGCCGATCCAAGGATTCGGCTGCAATGAGTGGCCAGACGGCTTGGGCCGTCCTTAAGGAGCGGGCTTCATGAAGCTTGCTTTGTTGCCCACCGACTGGCTGATTTGGGCTGTTGTGCTTGTGACGCTCGTCTGGTCGATCCGGATGAGAGCCCATCCCATGCTTATGGAAAACTGGCGAAAGGTTTTTTTGAAACCTTCGGCGATGGTCTCAGGCCTTGTACTTGCCTCTTTCGTGTGTATCGCTCTGCTGGATTCGATGCGATGGGTTGACCCAAGTCGACCGGGCGACAACGCCTTGTCAGCACTGGACCGAGCATTAGCCCCACTGGTGCAGGCAAGGGAGCGACGATACTCGGCACCCCTCGCTTATGTATCGTTTAGAAAGGAGTCCATGGAACGTGACGGTCAGACGGTCAGGGACTACCCGCGCCTTCAGTTTGGTGGGGCACAGCTTCAAAATCCTCAAACCGAATGGTTTGGCGATGTTTTAGAGCGTTCTGCAAAGGCGCTTGTCAAAGGACTTGCAGCGGTGTTGGTGCTGGGACTATTGCTGCGGTGGCTATTTCGACAATCGCCTTATCCCTGGCCCTGGGCATTTGCTGCAGGTTCACTGCTGTTGCTGCTTGCGTGCTGGGCTGTCGAGTTATCGGCCGCTTATCACGTCTTGGGTACCGATCGAACCGGTAACTCGGTGCTTTGGATCGCACTTAAAAGTATAAGAACTGCCCTGGTGATCGGGGTATTGACCACCTTGGTTGTTTTGCCGCTTGCACTGGGACTTGGCGTGATCGCGGGCTATTTTCGCGGCTGGATTGATGAGGTGATCCAGTATCTATACACCTTGCTCTCCTCGATCCCTGACGTGCTCTTGATTGCGGCGGCTGTATTGCTTCTTCAAGTCACAATCGATAATCATCCCGAACTTTTTGCCACAGCGCTGGAGCGATCAGACGCAAGACTATTGTTTTTATGCTTGATCCTGGGGCTGACGGCGTTTACGGGGCTTTGTCGACTCGTCCGTGGCGAGGCGATGAAGCTTCGCGAGCTCGAATACATTCAGGCTGCGCGAGCCTTTGGGGTGTCGTCATTCGGGATTATCAGCAAACATATCGTTCCCAATTTAATGCATATCGTGCTGATCTCAATGGTCATGCAGTTCTCGGGTTTTGTGCTTGCCGAGGCGGTTTTGTCCTATGTTGGCGTTGGGGTCGACCCGAAAACCCAAAGTTTCGGTGTGATGATTAATGCCGCAAGGGCGGAACTGGCTGCCACCCCGGTGGTGTGGTGGACACTCACCACAGCTTTTATCTTCATGCTGATGCTTGTGCTGAGCGCGAACCTTTTTTCCGATGCTGTCAGAGATGCCTTCGATCCGCGAGCGAGACAAAAGGCATGACTGGGTCAGGGATTGGTAAGGTTCGCGTCGAGGGGCTCAGCGTTGCCTTGCCGCAGCGACTTCAGGACAGCGAAGTTCACCATGTGATCGATCAATTAAGTATGACGATTGATCAGGGTAAAACATTTGCGCTTGTCGGTGAATCTGGATCGGGCAAATCGATGACTGCCTTGTCATTACTCCGCTTGCTGCCTGAGGGCATCAGCATTCGAAAGGGCAAGGTGCTGTTGGGTAGCGAGGACTTATTTGCCTTGCGTGAAATGGAGATGCTGCGTATTCGCGGGCGCAGAATCGCGATGATTTTTCAGGAGCCGGCAACAAGCCTCAACCCGGTGATGACCGTTGGCAGACAATTGCGCGAAGTCATTGAGCGGCATGGCATCGCACGGGGTGGCGAAGCAGGCATGCTTGCGCTTGAATGGTTTTCGAAGGTGGGGCTCCCAGACCCGGAGCGGCGTTTGCGGTCCTATCCCTTTGAGTTGTCAGGCGGTCAAAAGCAGCGTGTGATGATTGCCATGGCATTGGCTGCTGAGCCTGACTTATTGGTTGCCGATGAGCCAACAACGGCGCTGGATGTGAGTCTTCAAGCTCAAATCATGGCTTTGCTTAAGCAATTGCAGCAAGAACGTGGCATGGCCATGCTCTTAATCACCCATGATCTTGCGCTTGTTTCGGATGTGGCCGATCACATCGCCTTGATGTATGCGGGGCAAATCGTCGAGTCGCGAGCTGTTGGCGACTTTTTCAGCTCGCCAAGGCATCCCTACGGTAAGTTGTTATTGCGTGCGCTTCCCAAAGCGAGCGATCGCGGGCATAGCTTGGCGGCAATCGAAGGTTTTGTTCCCTCGATGCGTCAGTCCTTTGCAGGATGTCGATTTGCGCCTCGATGTCCTTGGGTCCTGCCGGCCTGTCGGGAACAGCAACCGGCGCTCGACAATCTTCGGGGGGTGCGTTGCTTGCGCGATGGCGACAGCCCGGATTTCGAACGAACAGGGAGAGAAGGGACAATTGACAGCCTGATCACGTTGAAAGCCGAGGCAGTATCCTTGGCAGATTCACCAGACAACACATCCACTGTTGATCGATCGATCACTGATCATTCGATAGCCAACCCATCGGTATTCGGCACTGTGCCACCCGATTTATCGGCAGCAGCGCGGTTTTCAGGTTTAGGCGGCGCATCGCCACTGCTTGAAGTCCGCAGCTTGCGGGTCCGCTATCGCCAGTCAGGCGGCTGGTTTGAAGCAGTCGCCGAGACGGACCTGGATTTGAATCGCGGCGAAACGCTTGCATTGGTCGGAGAGTCCGGCTGTGGCAAGACAACGATCGGCAAGGCCTTGATGGGTTTGCTGCCCGAGGACGCCAAGCTCGATGGTCGGGCGGTGTTCCCGGAAGATCAGCTACGGCTGATACCCTGCGATCGTAGCCAGAAGCGCTTGGTTCAATCACGGATGCAAATGATTTTCCAGGATCCTTTTGGTTCATTGAACCCGCGGATGCGGATTCAGCAAATTCTTGAGGAAGGTATCCTGGCTTTGCGTCGCGGACCATCCGATGCTCAAAGACGCCTTACGCTCATTGAGCTCCTTGAGCGGGTTGGTTTGGGCCCCGAAGCGCTTGATCGCTACCCGCATGAGTTTTCGGGGGGGCAACGTCAGCGTATCGCCATCGCGAGAGCCTTGGCCGTCGAGCCTCAAGTACTGATATGCGATGAGCCCACGTCTGCACTTGATGTCTCGGTGCAGGCACAGATTTTGAATTTGCTTGCGCGTTTGCGGGACACCCTTGGATTGAGTCTCATTTTCATTACCCACAACATCGGCGTCGTTGAGTATCTCGCCGATCGGGTTGCAGTGATGCACCAAGGCAGCGTCGTGGAGCAGGGCGAGGCATCAAGCGTGATCGAGCGCCCCCAGCATGCTTACACAAGGCAATTATTGAGCTCGGTGCCAAGGCTGCTGCTCTAAGCATCGCGTCTAGCGCGCTGATGACGATGCATAAACGGCCCAGAGCTTTGCGAGTTCACCCGTACCGTCGCCTTGAACACTGGCAAAAACAGACTTGGCTTTGTCCCGCTGCCCAGCCGTCACAAGCGCCGTACCGTAAAGAAGCTTTGCATCCTCAGGCCGCTTGATGCCCTTTATCGATAGGCCTCGTTCCATCAGACGAATGCCTTCTTCCCTTTCGCCCGCCAGGACAAGGCTATAGCCAACATTAATCATGGCGTTGCCATCTTTGCCGGTTGATGCTTCATTTTTTAGTGCGTTGAGCGCTTTCCGATCCTCCTCAACACTTTTTGTAACCATGGTTCGAAGCCTGCGATGACGATCTGCTTCCTCGCCACTGCCAAGCAACTTCTCGGCAAAGCCTTGCTCGAGAAAGCGATTGGCCTCAAGCGAAAAGCCGGCTGTCAGAGCCATTTGGGCGTACTCAAAATACTCATTGGCACTGCGCAAGTTTCCCGTTGCCATCTTCAGCCGAGCCACGTCCATCACCAGCCGGTCAGGAAAACCCTGTCGTGTGGAGACTCGGTAAATCGCTTCGGCCCAATAGTCTTTCTTGGGATAAAAGGTAAGCAGTTTCTCCACGGTGCTTGCATAAGCAGCAGCATCCTTCTTGCGCTGATAAATCCCTGCCAGAAATTGCAGGCGATCCTCGGGCGGGATCTTTCCGGCTTTCTCAAGGATTTGAAAATCGACAAGCAACTCGCGCGCGGCACCATCAAAATCACCCGCCGTGTAGAGGGATTGGACCCAAAGCATGCGTATCGCACCTTCTGGGCCACCCTCTTTGAAATAGCGCGCATACCATTCTGAGGCTTTGCTGTAATGCTTGGTGCGATAAAAATTGCCGGCGACCGCCTCGATGATCTTGTGCTTCTCGGTAGCTGCCAAGCGACCACTGTTGATCACCGCATCAAAGGCTTTGGCTGCCGTATCGGCATCGCCTGCCACACTTGCCGCTGTCCCTCGCATACGCTCAATGATGTAGTTCTCATAAGCGTTGCGGTTAGGGAAGGCTTCAAGCTCTTTGATGCGTTGCAAGGCTTCCGGGCCTTTTCCTGCCTTGAGTAAGTCTTGAATCAGCTGCAAGGGTTTGCCCATCTCGGCCCGCACCGTGTCGGCGCTTGCAGCAGCTGGGGTATTTGCCGATGCTCCACCGCCCTTTGCTGAGGCCTCGGGGGTCGATGCCGTAAGCATGATGGGTTGCCTATCGCCTGCTGAGCTTTGCTGTGTCCTGGTCTCAAGGGCTAGGCTCGTGCCCAAGCTGCATAAGCCGAGCATGATGCCGGCGCAAATCCTGAAACCCTGTTGCCCGAAGGCCATTCGATGCTCGAAGCCCTTACGCTGTTCGATCTGCTTCATGATATTTGTTGTTTAATTCATAAACTGTTCATTACCGACCATACCGATCTTGGTCACACCAAGACGCTGAGCCGCCGCAAGGACGGCTGCAACATGCTCGTATTTCACAAGCTTATTGGGTCGTAGATGCACTTCGGGTTGATCGGTCTGCGTGGCAATTTCGCTTAATTTAGTTTCCAGGCTGGATCGATCCGCAAGCGCTTGACCGTTCCAATAAACCGTACCATCAAAATCGACATCCAACTTGATGATGGTAGGTTGCTTAACCTGGGGTGGTGGATTGCCAATCGGCATATTCATTTTCACCGCATGGGTTTGAATCGGGATGGTGATGATTAGCATGATCAGCAGTACCAACATCACATCAATTAAGGGTGTGGTATTGATCTCAACCATCACATCGTCATCGCCGCTTGCCGAACCGATCTGCATTGCCATCGCTAAGACCTTTTTATCGGGTGGTTTTCGGAGGGGGTTCGGTGATAAAGCCGACTTTTACGATGCCGGCGCGCTGACAGGCCACCACAACTTTTCCCACAAACTCATAGCGCCCGTCCTTATCGCCGCGAATATGAACCTCGGGTTGGGGGTCGAGCACGGCCGATTTCTTGAGTCGACTCACAAGACTCTCTTGATCTGGTACACGTGCTTCGTTCCAGTACACATCACCGTCCTTGGTCACTGAGAGCACGATGTTCTCAGGCTTGGTTTGCGTCGGCAAATTGCGTTCCTTGGGAAGTTCGACCGGTGCCGTTTGCGTGATCACCGGAATCGTGATCAAGAAAATAATCAGCAAAACCAGCATCACGTCAACAAGCGGTGTGGTGTTGATGGTCGATACAACCTCGTCGTCATCGCTCTGTTGGCCTGCGTTCATTGCCATGCTCGCGTCTCCGAAGGTTCTAGGATGAATCTCATGCTGCGTCTTAGTCCCTGCCTCTTATTGGCTTTCGGGCTAGCGCTTAAGCCTCGGGCGGGCCTTCCCAGGCACGGGGCTATCTTGACTAGCCTCGCGCTTCCTTATTGCCGCTAAGCAGTACGGCATGGATATCCGAGGCAAAGCGCCTGACTTGCTCCATCGCCACCTTGTTTCTGCGCACAAGCCAGTTGTAACCCATCACCGCAGGAACCGCTGCGCCCAAACCAATTGCTGTCATGATAAGTGCCTCACCCACTGGTCCAGCCACCTTGTCAATCGATGCTTGTCCCGCCACACCGATGGCCGTGAGCGCATGGTAAATGCCCCAAACCGTTCCAAATAGACCAACGAAAGGTGCGGTTGATCCAACGGTTGCAAGAAAGGCAAGCCCAGTTTGCAACTTGTTGTTGATGGTATCAACTGACTGCTGTACTGCCATGCCAATCCAGGTGTGTTTATCCACATGCTGGCCTAAACTTCCGCGGTGATTGGCATCGGCTTTAAGGCCCGACTCGGCGATAAAACGCACCGCACTATCGTCCCCAAGTGCCGCAGCGCCAGCTTCAACCGAGGCAGCGTTCCAAAAACTTTGCTTTGCCTCACCGATTTGCCGCATGAGCTTTGACTGCTCTAGAAACTTCACAATGCCGATATACCAGGTGCCGATCGACATCACCAGCATGATGATCAAGGTGCCCTTGGCCACGAAGTCGCCCTGCGCCCAGAGTGCATCGAGACCATAAGGGTTATCAACGGTTTCGGTTTTTTCTCCGTTTGCTGCCTTGGCGGCGCTAGCCCCATCATTTCCGGAGGACGATGTGGCGGGACTCGCTGAGGCAGCAGGCAATGCGGGTACAGGCTCGGCTGCTTTTTCGTTGGTAGCAGGCGCGGCTTTTGACGCTCCTGCTTTGTTGTCTTTCCCGCTTTGCGCCAAGCTGATCGTGGGTGAGGACAGCAACATCAAGGAGGAGATGGTGATGGCAGCGACGCGGCGAATCAATGCAGCAGGGGACATGAAGAAATTCCTCTCTAAGGCGTTTTAAGCGTGAAGCAATAGCGATCTCTGCAGCGCTCAACGATGGACGGCAAGACAAAAAACATCGAATAAAAACTCATCATCACTGGGAAAATAAATAGCGGCCGATATCTACAAAGAATCAGTATTTAATCGTCACACCATGAGATTTGATCAATCTAATTTCCATACCACTTCAAGGGTGCTTGAACTTTTCTCCAATTTTCCATTAACCATGCCAGGCTTGAACTTGCAGGTTTCGAGCAGTTTTCGTGCCGCTTGATCGAGCCTCCGGTAACCGCTCGACTTCTCAATATCAACCGATGAGAGGCTGCCGTTGACCTCCACGACAAAACGTAAAATAACTGTCCCGGTTTCATTGAGTTGACGCGATTGCCGAGGATAGAACTCATCGGAATTTGAGCAGGTCTTGCTATCGATCGAGGCCGGGTAACTGGGAGGTGGCGCAACAGGCGCGGGCGCTGGCTTCGGTGCAGGCGGCGTGGGTGCCGGCGGTGCCGGAGGCGCAGGCGGTGCGGGCACGAATGGCGCAGGGGGCGGCGGCTTCGTCGTGACGGCACTGATCACATTCGGCGGCGGTGGCGCCGCAATCTGAATCTCGGGCGGTGGCACGAAGGGGGGTGGCGGGGCCGTCATCTTTGGGGGAGGCGGCAAGGGAGGCGGTGGCTTTGGTGGCGGCGGTTTTACTTCTTCGATGATTTTGGTTTCGAGCGGTTGCTTGATCACCTCGACCACTTTTCTCGCGAGCCCACTCACGAGCGCATAGCCGATCGCGATATGCACCACCACGGCAATGACCAATCCTGTTGCCCGGCGGTTTGTGCTTGAGTCGCGCTCAGAGAAGTCCAAGATTCGATGCAGATTGATAGCTCGCGGTTACCCGCGGCGCCGACTTAGGGCTGGCATCGGGGTCCGCTTTTATATCGGGCTTGGCCTTTGGCTTTGCTGCTTTGTCTGAAGCAGACTGGCTTACATCGCCAGTTTTTTTGCCAGCGCTTGTCGTCGCTTGTGTGCTGGGCTTAGAGGCTTGCGGAAGCGCTTTTGTGGAGGCCTGCGTCGAAGTTTTCACCGCCTTATTTTGCTCGACAAGTTGCTGTTTCTGATCCTTGGCCAGCTTGACTTTAGGGGGTTCTGCTTGCTTGTTGCCAACCCCCGACTTTGGGTTGACTTTGCTTTTTACCGCGTCCTCTTGTGGCTTTGCCGCGTCCTTGCTGACATCAGGGAACTGCTTTGGCGTAACCACCTCGGTGGCAATGACCTTAGAGACGCCCGATTCATTGGTGAGCACGGTTTGCGCACTTGCAGGTTTTACGAGTAATCGCATACCAAGTTTCACCTCATGCTTGAGATTGTTCCAGGCCTGCAGGCTCGCGGCCGTCACGCCATAACGCCTTGCAATCGATTCCGTGGTTTCTTTCTTGCCAACGCGGTGATAGATGGCAGGGCGTTGAACCTTCTCAAGAATCCTTGGGCCGTCAAAACTGGTCATCACGGTCAATGCAGTCGATTTATCGTCGGGCGCCGGCACAAGCAATCGTGTTCCGGGGAGGACTTTTGCTGTTCGAAGTCCATTAGCCCGCATGATCTCCTGCGCACTGGTCCCTAACCTGGAAGCGAGGCTTTGTATGCTTTCGCCTTGCTCAAGCGTGTAGGGACGCCATCTTGAAAAAGGCTTGTTGGCAGTTTCGTGGGCTTTCATCGCAGCCAAAAACGAATCGACCCGATCTGCCGGAATCTTGATTTGATCATTCGTGCGTGCCGCGATGACGGGTCGGTTGTGAGCAGGGTTGAGTGATACAAATTCTTCTTCAGTTAGCCCCGCAAAACGCGCCGCCAGCTTAAGGTCGAGATGCAGAGGCGCTTCGACTTCCACAAAATAGGGCTTGTTGGGCAGGGAAGGCAGTCGCACATTAAACAATGCAGGATTTAAAACGATCTCCCGAAGCGCCATCAGCTTTGGAACATAGTGCCGCGTCTCCTGCGGCATATTCAGGGACAGATAATCGGTCGGTCTGCCACTGGCCTGATTTCGACGCATTGCCTTGCCGACGGCACCTTCGCCCCAGTTGTAGGAGGCGAGCGCCAGAAACCAGTCATTACCCTGTAGCTCGTAAATCCTTTGTAGGTATTCGAGCGCCGCTTGGGTGGAGTGGACAGGATCGCGCCTGTTGTCGACCCACCAGTTCTGAGAAAGGTTATAAGCCTTGCCGGTCGAGGGGATGAACTGCCACAGTCCGGCCGCTTTGGCGGGCGACATGGCCGTCGGATTCATCGCGCTTTCAACAAACGGCAGCAAAGCCAATTCACCTGGCATGCCCCGTCGTTCAATTTCTTCAACAATATAAAAAAGATATCTTGATCCGCGCTCAAACATCCGCTCCAGGTACTCCGGCTTATAGGTGTAATACTGGATATGCTTTTGTACCAACGGCGAATCGAGCGCCGGCAAGGCAAAGCCAGCACGCATGCGTGTCCATAAGTCTTTGTAATCGGGACGCAGGACAGTGGTCTCGAGTGTTTGGGCGGATTCAGCAGGCGCATCAAGCCTTGGCTCGACAAGCGGATCGCCGCGATCGTTAAAAATCACCCGATTTTCAGCTCGATCTGGGTTTTCAATGTCGACGGAACGCGGCGCTTGGGTAGCGTCGGAGACCACACCAATCTGAACCATGCTGCCCGCGAGTTTGTCTTCATGCTGATATGCAGCAGATTCGTGCAGGCTGAGTAGCTGTCCCCCGGATGACATATCCTCGCTCAGACTGGACTCAAGCCTAAGCTCTGCCGCAGCAAAAGTGCCCCCCTTGCCAGGAAGGAACAGGCCACCCTGGGCGAAACATAGCCCAGTCAAAAGAGAAAACAGTTGAAGTTGTCGTTTGAAATGCATGATCAAGCGCGGCATTTTATACAAATTACTGCGGTTTTCGTCGAACCACTCAAAATTTAGCCGCGAAAAGCACTCGGTCAATTGAAAAAAACTGCCATGGATCCATCAAGGTTGCTTGAATCAAGCACGAAACTCGTTTTTCCAGGACCTCAAAGCTGCAAATCGGTCGATACGAGCTGCTTGTGAATGAAGATCTCCGAGAAGCTCTTGAGCCGGTCTGAGCTTGCCAAACCTGTCCGGCAACACACATGTTGTTGGGGCATCAAGCGGGGAAGCCGGGACCAGACCAAGCAGGAAGGGGTTGCTCTGCAATTCATGAATGAGCAAGCTTGGGACGGTTGGCATATCTTGTGCCCTCAAGGTCTCTGCTTCAAGCATTCTTGCTTGAATGAGCTCATGCGTCGGGTAAGCAGCCCGGGCAAAGCGCAGATTAGAGAGGGTGTATTCATGAGCACAGCAAATCAAACTGTCGTCAGGCAGTTCGCACAGGCGCGCGAGGGACTCGAGCATTTGCGCCGGGTCGCCTTCAAAAATGCGGCCACAGCCCGCGGCAAACAGGCAGTCGCCGCAAAACAAAATCTTCTCGCGTTCAAGGTAGTAGGCGATGTGCGATTTGGTGTGTCCGGGAACCGCCATGACGCGGGCCTGGGCAAAGCCCAAGTCGAGCCTATCGCCTTCACCAGCAGCTACAGCATCGTGATGAATCCGAGCGTCTTGAGGCCCGTATATCTTCAGCCGTCGTCCCTGGCCTGCCGCCCATGCGATCAGCGCGTCAACTCCCCCTTGGTGATCGGGGTGATGATGCGTTAACAGAATGCCGTCGATTTCAAGCGCTTTGGCTTCGGCCGCTTCAACGATGACTGCAGCGTCGCCGGGATCGACAACCCAGCAACGGCTTGATGCAGGGTCTTGTAGTATCCACAGGTAGTTATCTTGAAACGCCTTGATACGATGGAGTTGAGATGGAAGGGCTGCCACAAATCGTGCAGCAAGCTGCCTGACGGTTTGATGCTCCGGTTTTTCGACATGCATCACTATTTTCTTCCTTATCAGACTCGGATCGCTACTCGGGAAACGACCCATGTTGCACCACGATGAGTTACAGATCCATGCCGCATGGCTACGGTGGCTTCAAACCCCTGCTGGACTTTATCTTTGCGGCTGGTTGCAGGAGCGGCTTGATCCGATGCTAGCCGACGAATTCGGCTACTTCGCAGTCCAGTGCGGCATGCCAAGCCTAAATGGCTTAAGAAACAACCGTATGAGCCACCGGATTGTATTGCAACATCCACTGGAGGATCTACCCAGTGATAATCCTCGCATCTGGGTGGACTCTTTTGCCGAACTGCCGCTTGCCTCCAATTCAGTGGATTTGCTGCTGCTGCCCCATGTGCTCGAGTTTTCACCGGACCCGCATGCTGTCTTGCGTGAAGCGCAGCGTGTTTTGCGCAGCGAGGGCAGGCTGGTGATCGCGGGACTGAACCCGTGGAGTCTGTGGGGGCTTCGGGAGATGCTGCTCGGCGCCTGGTTTGGGAATAGTCTGCCGATTGAGTGCCGGATGCTGGCGCTTGGTCGTCTACGCGACTGGATGCGCTTGTTGGAATTCGATATGGACCGAGGCCGCTTTGGGTGCTACCGTCCGATCTGCGAAACCGATGTATGGCTCAAGCGATGGGCATGGATGGAGAATGCGGGAGATCGCTGGTGGCCAATTTGCGGGGCGAGTTACTTGATCGGGGCTGTAAAGCGATCCAAGGGCTTGCGTTGGGTGGGCCTTATTCCAGGTGAGCGCCGAGGCATGTTTGGGCGTCCTCAGGTGGCCAGAATTTAACGCTGAGATGGCCATGGCCGAACGCATCATGATTTATACCGATGGCGCCTGTAAAGGCAATCCGGGCCCGGGCGGCTGGGGTGTTGTGCTTCGTTTTGGTAATCAGGTCAAAGAACTGTTGGGCGGGGAGGCCAACACCACCAATAACCGGATGGAGTTGACCGCAGCCATCGAAGCACTCAAGGCATTACGACGACCGGTAAGCGCCGACGTTTACACAGATTCTCAATATGTCATCAAAGGCCTTGAGCAATGGTTGCCGGCTTGGAAAGCCCGTGGCTGGCAGACTGCCGACAAAAAGCCTGTCAAGAATCGCGATCTATGGGAGCTTTTAGATGAACTTGCTGCTCAGCATCAGTTGAGCTGGCATTGGGTGAAAGGCCATTCGGGAAACCCAGGCAATACGCGCGCCGACGCGCTTGCAAATGAGGGCGCTGATCGTTTCAGCAGGTCTTGACGGTTTTGGCAGATACTGAAGCGCTGCCCATGATTCGGGCAGTCCCTCGCTCGTCGATACGCCTTCTTACCAGGAAAATCACTGCGTTGTGCTAGCCTCGGTGGGTATGCTAAAAAAACCGATTGTTGTCCTCGTTGCTTGTGTCGCGCTTGTAGGGCTTGCCTGGTACGGTTGGCAGGCACAACGACATCTGAGCTCTGAACTGGTTGTCGGCGGCAAATCCGGGGCAAAGTTTTCCGAACAGGTGGACAAAGCCGCCGATGCAGGAAAAATGGCCGGGGCTTCAACAGGGGCGAAGGGTGATGGCATGCCTGCGAAAGGCGCCAAAGGCGATGGTCCGCCGGGTAAGGGCGGACCTAGAGGACCGGCGGCTGTTGAAGTGCAAGCCGCATCGAGTAAGGATCTGACGGATGTGGCAAGCGCCGTCGGCACGCTTCGCGCCAATGAAACCGTGGTGTTGCGCTCTGAGGTCGCCGGCCGGATTGCTTATCTCGCGTTCCGAGACGGGGAGTTGGTTACCAAGGGCCACACCCTGCTCAAACTCGATGCATCCCTACAAGAGGCCGAGCTTGCTCAAGCCAAGGCAGAGCTTGCTTTAGGCCAGACGAACTACGATCGCAGTATGGATCTCGCGCAACGTAAATTCGTAAGCGAAAGCGCTCTGGACCAGGCCGCCGCGAATTTGCGCGTCCTGGAAGCAAAGTTTCAGCTCGCCAAGGCCCGTCTGGATCGGACGGTGATCCGGGCCCCGTTTGCGGGTCAACTGGGCTTGCGCAACGTAAGTCTGGGTGACTACGTCAAAGAGGGTGCAGACCTTGTGTTGCTCGAAGACGTCGCAAGCCTGAAAGTTGATTTGCGTTTACCGGAGCGCTATATCGGGCGCCTTAAGAAAGGTCAGTCGATTCAAGTTCTTATCGACGCATTTCCAGAAAAAACTTTCAAAGCGCAAGTTGAAGCAACCGATGTACAAGTCGATGCTAACGGTCGCTTTGTCCTGGTACGCGGCACCATGGCCAACCCGGGGGGTACCTTGCGTAGCGGCATGTTTGCGCGCGCGGCCCTGGTGCTTGCCGAGCGCAAGGCTGCCGTGATGGTCCCCGAGGAAGCGATCACACCCATCGGCAATGAGCTTTTTGTCTGGCTTGCGGCGGAAGGCAAGGCTAAGCGGGTTAGGATTCAAACTGGCGTGCGTCAGGACGGTCTGGTCGAGGTCATCGGCGAGGTGCGCGGCGGTGATCAGGTTGTGATTGCAGGACAGCAACGTCTGATGCGCGATGGTCAGGAAGTGCGCAGTTTCTCTCAGGCAGGGGCAAGCAAGTGAATCTGCCCGAGCTTTGTATCAGGCGTCCGGTTTTTGCGACGGTGCTCTCGCTGCTGGTCCTGCTGCTCGGTATCGTGTCCTACGATCGACTACCGGTGCGGGAGTATCCGAAGATCGAAGAGCCTGTGGTAACCGTAGAGACCAAGTATCTCGGTGCTTCAGCGGAGATCGTCGAGTCTGCCGTTACCAAAATCATGGAAGACTCGATTGCAGGGATTGAAGGCGTTGACGTGCTGACGTCGATTTCGCGCGCAGAGACGAGCCAGATCACGGCTCGCTTCAGGTTGGACCGCGATCCCGATGGTGCTGCTGCTGATGTGCGAGACCGCGTGTCGCGTGTTCGATCGCGTCTCCCGCAGGGTATTGATGAGCCGGTTGTAGCGAAGGTTGACGCCGATGCAAACCCTGTTATTTGGTTGAGTTTTTACAGCGACACACTGCCAGCGCTTCAGGTTTCCGACGTGGTGAGCCGCATCGTGAAACCACGCCTACAAACACTCCCTGGGGCAGCCGATGTGCGTATTTTCGGTGAGCGGCGCTTTGCCATGCGGATCTGGTTGGATGCTGATCGGCTTGCCGCTTACAAGCTGACGCCATCCGATGTTGAGGATGCGCTGCGTCGGCAAAACATCGAAGTGCCCGCAGGCCGTATTGAAAGTCTTCAGCGCGAGTTTACGGTGACCTCGCAGACGGATCTTCAGCGCGAACAACAATTTCTCGACATCGTCGTCAAAGTTGTCAATGGCTACCCGGTCTCACTCGGCGATGTTGCGCGGGTAAAGCTCGGTGCGCTGAATGAGCGAACCAACGTCACACTCAATGGGCAACCTGCTGTTTCCGTGGGATTGATCAAACAGGCTACCGCCAATCCCTTGGTGCTTGCAGCGGCGCTGAAAACGGAGCTGCCAAAGCTTCAGCAAAGTCTCCCGCAGGGCTTGAATGTGCGGATCGCCAATGACACCACGGTGTTTATTGACAAATCACTCGAAGCGGTGTTTCGCACGATTCTTGAGGCGGTTGCGCTGGTTGCCTTGGTAATTTTGATCTTCCTTGGCACCCTTCGGGCATCCGTTATTCCGCTGGTCACGATCCCGGTTTGTTTGATCGGTGCCTGCACCTTGATGTACGCGGCGGGCTTTTCAATCAACACGCTCACCTTGCTTGCGCTGGTTTTGGCCATTGGACTCGTGGTCGATGACGCGATTGTGGTCTTGGAAAATATCTTCCGGCATATCGAAGCGGGCATGAAACCCTTTGAGGCGGCAATCCTTGGTACCCGTGAAGTCCAATTTGCGGTCATCGCCATGACGCTGACACTTGCCGCTGTTTTCACACCGATTGCATTTACAACCGGTAGAACTGGCCGTTTGTTTGTTGAGTTTGCGCTTTCTTTAGCGGGTGCTGTGCTGATTTCCGGCTTCGTAGCCCTCACCCTCACGCCGATGATGTGCTCAAGACTTCTTAGATCGCATGCAGATGATGCAAGAGAGAATCGACTCTCCAGCTATGTCGTGAACGGGATCGATCGCATTGTGGGCGCGATCACCAATAGCTATGCTGCCATGCTTCGTTGGGCGCTTCGATGGCGCTGGCTGGTCTTGATACTTGGTTTGTCCGTGGGCGGCGCAAGCGCCTGGCTTTTTATGAACGCCAAGAAAGAGCTCACACCGCTCGAAGATCGAGGCACCGTGGTCATCATTTTCAGTGCACCCGAAGGTTCCTCGGTGGAGTACACCATGCGTTATGGGCGTTTGATTGGCGACATCGCTGAGAAAATTCCTGAATTTGACAGGCGATTTGTGGTGTCAGGCTCCCCAACCGTCACCCAGGGCATCGGTTTTTTACGGATGGTGGACTGGGATCAGCGGCAAAGGGGTACCGCCGACATTCTTAAAGAGTTGCAACCCAAGCTTTTGTCGATCCCAGGCGTTCTAGCCTTTGCTGTGGCGCCACCTTCCCTCGGCCAGTCGCCCCGCGTCCGCCCGATTAACTTCGTCGTCCTCACCTCTGAACCCTACGACAAACTGCAGGCCACCGTAGCGCCCTTTTTAGCGGAAATGCAGCGCCATCCCGGGTTACAAGGCGTTGATGTGGACTTGAAATTGAACAAGCCCGAGATAAAAATTGAAATCGATCGACAGCGAGCCGCTGATGCAGGGGTGCAGGTTGAGGCGATCGGCAGGGCCTTGGAAACCATGCTCGGTGGGCGCCAGGTCACAAGGTTTAAGCGTGAGGGCGAGCAGTACGATGTGATGGTGCAGCTTGATGCGTCGGCACGCGCGACGCCTCGCGATATTGCCGATATTTATGTACGAGGTCGTGGTGACACCATGGTGCCGCTGGCAAGTCTTGTCTCGGTGAGGGAGTCGGTTGCCCCGCGGGAACTCAATCATTTTGCGCAACGCCGTGCCGTCACCATTACGGCCAATCTTGCGCCGGGCTACTCGCTTGGCGAGGCGATTACCATGATGGAAGCCAGTGCCCAAAAGTATCTCAAGCCCGGTTATGCAATTGACTATAACGGTGAGACCCGCGAATTCAAGCTCTCGTCAACGGCACTCTACTTAACCTTCCTGCTTGCTTTAGCCTTTATTTATCTTGTACTTGCGGCCCAGTTTGAAAGCTTTATCGACCCGCTGATCATCATGTTCTCGGTCCCCTTGTCAATGACCGGTGCGCTTGCGCTTTTAAAATACGGAGGCGGTTCAATCAACGTGTACAGTCAGATTGGCTTGATTACCTTGGTCGGTTTGATTACCAAGCACGGGATTCTGATTGTTGAATTCGCCAATCAACTGCAGCGCGAAGGGCGCACGCCCATGGAAGCGGTATTTGAGTCGGCCAAATTGCGTTTGCGTCCGATTCTGATGACAACCGGCGCGATGGTGCTTGGTGCTGTGCCCTTGGCCCTATCCACCGGTGCGGGCGCTGAGAGCCGCATCCAGATCGGTCTGGTGATTGTTGGTGGGATGAGTTTTGGGACCATACTGACCCTTTTTGTGGTACCGGTGGTTTATTCCTTGATCGCAAGGCGCAGACAGGCCATGCAAGCACTCGGGGGAGCACATGCGGCAGGTGGTGCTTGACACAGAAACGACAGGACTTAGTGTGGCCGATGGCCATCGCATCATTGAACTAGCCTGTGTCGAACTGATTAACCGACAGGCGACCGGGCGGCACTGGCACCATTACTTTGACCCCGAGCGCGACATCGACGAAGGTGCCCAGGCGGTACACGGTTTAAGCCGGGACCGGCTCGAGGGAGAACCGAAGTTTGCTGATCTGGCCGCTGATTTTCTCGATTTCCTCGGCGATGCAGAACTGTTGATCCACAACGCCGCCTTCGATCTCGGTTTTTTGAAGTTCGAGCTAGGGCGTATCGATTTGCCAGCGCTCACAAGCCAATGTCAGGTAACCGACACGCTGGCCTTGGCCCGGGCATTGCACCCGGGTAAACGCAACTCGCTCGATGCACTTTGCGAGCGCTACGGTATCTCGAATGCGCACCGCAGTTTTCACGGCGCATTGCTCGACGCAAGATTATTGGCCGATGTTTATCTCGCGATGACCCGAGGTCAGGAGTCGCTTGAGATCAGCCTCAGTCTTGATTCTCGAGGCCAGTCCTCAAGCGGCCAAGCGCTTGCATGGCCACCCTCGATGCTCAAGCAGATCAGGCTCACCGTATTTCAGCAATCGAGGCATGAGGCTTATCATGCAGCCATGGAAAAAGATGCGCGCGGACCGAGTTTGTGGCGCCGTTTAAGTCAAACCGCCTCAGCGCAGGAGTTAGAGCAAGACCTATGAAAGAAGCCCGTATGTCGCGCAGTGGCCGTGAGCGAAAAGCCCAGTTATCCCCCGATGCGGAGCGACTTTTGGCCTCGGCGCTTGGATTAGCCAATTCAGGCAGTCGCCTGGAAGATGCTTATTGGCAGCAACTGCTTGTGAAGCGTATTGAGCACTTGCTCGACACCAATCATCCGCAAGCCATTTACGATGCGCTCGATCGAACCCATCTCACCGATTTGGAGGCTTACGGCGCATTGATTGAAATGGTTGAGCACTGCGCCGAAACCGTTGTTGTCGAGTACGAAGGGCAAATGTGGCAATGCCTCTTGGTTTCCGCACCGCTTGTTGCCTGGACAAGATTCGGTATCGCCGCCGGGCGCTTGCCGGCCTCTAATGCCACTGCGCTGTCGGCGCACTGGCAGGCGCACTGCCTCGCAAACCGGGTGCGCTTTTGCATGGTGCCTTGGCTTTATTCCATCGATCAATTACCGCGCGATTTTGCCGAACTGCGCAAACTCACGCGCCGCTTAGGGGTCGCAGCGCTTAAGTCGCAGGACCCTCGGCTTGATTTTTCGTCGTTTCCTGAAACAGCCGACATGTTGGCTGATTCGCGTTTTATTCTTGCCGGTGTTGCCGCGCCCTTGGGCCAGGCGCTTTTGCGGTGGCAGGATATTGAGGCCAGTGATCATGCAACGCGGGTTCAGTGTTTAGAACAATGGGTTGCGCAGGGCAGACCTAATCTTGAGCCTGTCATGGTGGGCTGCGGGTTTGAGTGTTTGCTGCCCGATGCCTTTCATATCAATTTGCGTGAGTCTGACAGAAGAGTCAGACCCTATGCCTTGCGCGCGGCAGTTCATTATCTGACGCACGCGCTTTCGATCGAGGCAAAGCAATTGCGTGCCAACGTAGCAGCTTTTGGTCAGGATCGCCTTGATGAATATCGTATCGGTCTAAGTTTTAATTCGGAAGAGGAGGTTTCGCAAGGGGTTGTTTGGCCCATGCTCGGCGCGGAATCCGAAACCGACGACCCCAATCCGCTTGATCAGATCAAACAACAGCTCCATGAACTCGGCGTCACCGATATTCGCGTTCACCCGGGTTGCAGCGAACCGGAATTCTGTGATGACTGTGGGTCACCGCTTTACCCGAACGGGGATGGCGAAGTCGTGCATGCCGAAATGCCTGAGGATTCAGAGCCTAACCCCGGACACTTTCATTAGGTTAATCAAGAGCGCGTATCCAGTGCATCAACTTAGTTTTTTTCTGGCGCTGCTGATGCGTTCGTTGAGATAAGCACCGTAGAAATCTCGAGAACCGTAGCCAATCAGCCTCTCGGCGATTTCGCCCTGTAGTCCGAGAAACAGCACCGTCGGTACCATCGTGATCCGATAACGTTGGAGCTCGGTGCCACCCTGAATGGTTTCAAAAACCAAAACACCTTCCTTGTCCTGATCTCTTGCCAGATGCTGGATATAGTCTTGTTTGACCAAGTCGCACCAACCACAGCCTGGCATGGTTACGAGCAAGACAAGGGGACGCTTTTGTTTTGCAGCCCGCTCGATTTGCTTTTCAAGTCCGTCTAGCTTGGGTATCGGCGTTTGCGCTGGTCGACCCTGCTGTGGATGTGATGGGGGGATTTGCTTACTCATAAAAAACGCGAAAAACATTAAAAAGTCACTTGACTATATGCGTATATGCTCATATAGTAACTTTGATTCAAACAGGCATCAAACCCTATTGGGCGGCACAAAAGGCTTCAACGGTTTGCACCAACAACACCAAAAGCAAGCCTCATTGGTCCGCAGGATAACCTGATTGCTTTTGGATCATAGCCCGTGCTCCGTGGAGGGGAAAGTTTGGCAACGTTAAAGGTCGAAGAGCCCGAGGATTGCGATGATCGCGAAGACCTAGACCGGGTCTTTGAATCGGTGTCGCGCTATTTCAGCCTGATGTCAGAGCCGATGAGGGTGCGCATCATGCACACGATTTGCGATGGTGAGCGTACGGTGGGGGATATTGTGCTTGCGGTTGGGGGCACGCAAACCAATGTCTCGAGACATCTCGCAGCGCTTTACCAAGCCAACGCGGTCTATCGCAGAAAAGCCGGTAACCATGTTTTTTATGGCATCCAGGATTCGGCGCTGATTGCACTTTGCCGTGGGGTATGCATCCATATTGCCTCGCGCCTTGATAACGACGGTGAACGAAGCGACGGATTGCGTCATCTCGCCCGTGGTTTTGAACCTGTATTGCCACAGGGGGATTCCGACGCAGGATCTAGAACCAAAAAGGAGAAGCTGCGCGCTGAGGCAGGTGTTTCGAAGGCATCCAAGTCGAGGCCTCGATCAGTTCGTGCCAAGCGCGCCGATTGATAAGCCCTATCGCTGAATGAATAAGGAGGTTGAGCGATGCATGTATTAGATCAAGATCTGGCGCAGGGGAGCATTAACGCGCTACGCACGGCGATACCGGGGCGTATTCAAAAAGCGCCCGAAGACCATATGGATCAGGCCTTTCATGCGAAAGCAAAGACGGCGCGTCGCAGCTTTATGGGCAAGGCGCTTGCTATGGGCGCGGGTGTTGCCGTGACACGCGCGAGCGCCACAAGTACCGAGGGCGAGGACGCCATTTTGAAGCTTCCCCCGCACACGGTGGGTCTTGGGCAACCGGTTGCGGCAAGGGGCTATGGGGTGCCATCGCAGTACGAGCGCAATTTGCAACGACGTGAGAGCCCAGGTCTTACCCGTGTGGGTGCGGCCTCTGTGAGCTTTTCCCCGCTTCAGTCGCTCTTTGGGATCATCACGCCAAACGGGCTTCACTTTGAGCGCCACCATCAGGGCTGGTGGGATATCAACCCCGAACAACATCGTTTGATGATCAACGGCATGGTGAAGCAGGCTAAGGTTTTCACCATGGATGATCTGATGCGACTGCCAGCCGTGTCGCGCATTCATTTCATCGAATGTGGTGCAAACACCGGCATGGAGTGGGGTAATGTTGCGGTGCCGACGGTGCAGTACTCACATGGGATGTTGTCTTGTTCGGAGTTCACCGGCGTGTTGCTTTCGACCCTGCTTGATATGGCTGGCGCTGACACAAAAAAAGGGCGCTATCTGCTCGCTGAAGGCGCTGACGGTTCTTCCATGACACGAACCGTCTCAATGGACCGTGCGCTTGATGATGTGATGGTGGCCTGGGCAATGAATGGTGAGATGTTGCGTCCGGAAAATGGCTACCCATTGAGATTGGTTGTGCCCGGTGTACAAGGTGTGTCATGGGTGAAATATTTGCGACGCATCGAGGTTGGCGATCAACCCTACTACACCAAAGATGAGGTCATGCATTATGTGGATCTGATGCCTGATGGCAGGCATCGGCAGTTCACCTCGATTCAGGAGGTGAAGTCAGTGATCACGACGCCATCGGGTGGCCAGGTGTTGATGGATAAGGGTTATTACAATGTGACCGGGCTAGCCTGGTCGGGGAGGGGACGTATCAAGCGTGTTGATGTGTCGGCGGATGGTGGTCGCAACTGGCGTAGCGCGCGTCTTGAAACACCCGTGCTGTCGAAAGCGCTCACACGATTTAATATTGATTGGGTCTGGGACGGCGGACCGGCAATTCTGCAAAGTAGAGCGGTCGATGAGTCGGGTCATATTCAACCAATGATGCGTCAATTGCGCGCTGTTCGCGGCACGCGGTCCATTTATCATAATAATGCGATCCAGTCCTGGAAGATCAGCGAGACAGGGGAGGTGTTCAATGTACAAGTTTCCTAAAGGGCAGCTGATTGCGGCATTACTGCTCACGTGCCTTGGCGTGTCCGACGGATCATTTGCTCAGACCTCGAGTGGACAGGCACTAAGCGCATCGTCGAAGCCCTGGTCAAACCTCGGACGTGCCGCCACGGCTGCTGAAGTCAAAGCCTGGGATATCGATGTACGTGCCGATTTTGTCGGATTGCCCAAGGGCGCTGGCTCGGTAACCAAGGGCGAAGAGGTCTGGGAAGCCAAGTGCGCATCATGTCACGGCACCTTCGGTGAGTCGAACGAGGTCTTCACCCCCATCGTAGGCGGCACGAGTAAAAAAGACATCGAAACAGGTATTGTCGCGAATCTTGCTCGGCCGGACTTTCCGCAACGGACCACTGTGATGAAGCTTTCAACGCTATCAACCTTGTGGGACTACATCAACCGTGCTATGCCTTGGAACGCTCCGAAATCACTACATGTTGATGAAGTTTATGCAGTCACTGCCTACATCTTGCACCTGGCTGAAATACTGCCTGCGGACTTCACCCTGAGCGATCAGAACATCGCAGCAGTTCAAAAGCGGATTCCGAATCGTCATGGCAAAGTGAAGTTCGCTGGGCTTTGGGACCTGAAGGGCAAACCTGATGTCCAGGGCGAAGGCTGTATGAGCAACTGTAAGGTTTCCGCAGAGGTCGCCTCGATCCTGCCCGATTTTGCGCGAAACGCCCACGGTAATCTCGCAGAGCAGAGCCGGCTGATCGGCGCCTCCCGCGGCGCGGACACAAGTAAGCCGCCTCTGAAGGAGCCTTTGAAAGTGGCGATGGCGGTCGGCGCTTCAGAGACGCCCAAGCTGGCTGCCGCAGAGACACAATCGCCGTCTTCGCTGGCCAAAGCGCAACATTGTTTGGCCTGTCACGCGGTGGCGCAGAAAATGGTGGGACCCGCATTTCGGGACGTTGCTGCGCGTTATAAGGGAAACGCCAAAGCCGAGGCCTTGCTTATTTCAAGAATCAGTCAAGGTGGGTCGGGTAACTGGGGTCCTATTCCTATGCCAGCACAGCCCCAGCTAGCAAATGATGATGCGAAGACGCTTGCGCGATGGATCCTTGACGGTGCAAAGTAAGCGACAACGCAGGGATGGTTAATGTGTCGGTAGCGCCTAGCGCGATTCGGTCGATTTTCCAGCGATATTTTCTAAAAGGAGAACAGTATGAGTTTTTCGAGACGGGAGGCACTGAAGGGTGGTGCCGGCGTGGGCCTCTACGGTGCGATGCTTGCCCTAGGGATGATTCGCCCCGGGACGGCACAGGCCCAAGCAGCCATGCAAGCAGCGTTCCAGACCAAGGGTATTCCTGACACATTAAAAGCACTCGGAGCCGCAGGGGCAGCCGAGTCCGCCGATGTCAGTATTGTTTCGCCAGATATTGCTGAGAACGGCGCCGTTGTTCCCGTGGGTGTGACCAGTAAGCTTCCAAATACTGACATGGTTGCACTTTTGGTCGATAAGAACCCTAATGCGCTTGCCGGTGCCTACCAGTTCTTGGATGGCGGTGTGGCTGAAGTCAACATGCGTGTGAAAATGGGCCAGAGTTCAGATGTCTTTGCCATCGTTCGAGCTGATGGGAAGTACTACATGGCCAAGAAGGAAATCAAGGTCACTTTGGGTGGCTGTGGCGGCTAAGCAACGCCCTCGATATGCTTGGTTCGGGTCATGAATGCAATGATCATGTAAAAACTTCAGGAGATTTAAGATGGCTGATCCAATGAAAATTCGCGCCGCTGCGCGCGGCGACGTGGTTGATGTCCGCGTCTTGATGGCTCACGAGATGGAAACAGGGCAGCGCAAAGATGCCGCAGGAAAACTCGTGCCCGCCTGGTTTATCAGCGATGTCACCGCTAGCCTTAACGGCAAACCCGTGGTCAAGGCATTCTGGGGACCGGCAGTGTCAAAAAATCCCTATTTGCAGTTCAAAGTCAAAGGGGGTAAGGCAGGCGATAAGATCAGCATCACCTGGGTCGATAACAAGGGCGACAAGCGAACTGACGAAGTCACGGTGAGCTGATCAGGGCATGATCTGAACCCGCAAATCCTGCACACCAAAACAACAAAACACCAAAACAACAATACAACAACAGGGAGACAATGCAATGAAAAGCATAACGTTGAGTCATGATGGTCGGGAGCGTGCTAGGAGCTCGCTGTCGCTGCTTTCCAGCGCCAAGGCTGGCCGTGCTGGTGCAAGGTTTTCCCAGCAAGCGATGCTTCTTTTCTCGGGCTTGCTTGCAACAACCATGGCTTGCGCCCAGCCGCGCGATGCAACCGAGCTGGAAATCGAGAAGTATCGCCAGATGCTACAAGACGGTAATCCCGCAGAACTGGTATCGCTTAAAGGCGAGGGGCTTTGGAAGAAGAAGCAAGGCCCCAAGCAGCTAAGTCTTGAGGGCTGCGATCTTGGTCTCGGTCCGGGGGTTGTTAAGGGCGCCAATGCGCAGTTGCCGCGATATTTTGCTGATGCTGATGCGGTGATGGACCTCGAAAGCCGGATTGTTCATTGTATGGTCACCATCCAGGGCATTGATCGACAGAAAGTCATTGCCCGACCTTACTCCGGTGCTGGTCAATCGGCCACCGACATGGAAGCGTTGGTGGCCTATGTGGTTGAGGAATCTCGCGGCATGAAGATCAATGTGCCGCAAGAGCATGTGAAGGAAAAGGAAGCTTTTGCGCGTGGTGAAAAGATTTTCTATTTCCGCGGGGGACCTTATGATTTTTCTTGTGCCTCATGTCATGCCGTCGATAACCAGCGTATCCGTCTGCAAGGCCTGCCGAATCTGACCAAAACCGAGCCCGCTCAAAAAGCCTTCGCCAGCTGGCCGGCCTATCGGGTATCGCAAGGTGCGCTACGAACCATGCAATGGCGTATCTACGACTGCTTCCGCCAGCAGCGTTTCCCGGAATTAAAGTATTTGTCACCCGCCTCGGTTGATTTGATCACCTACTTAGGTGCTCGCGCCAACGGTGGTGTGATGGAAACGCCGGCGATCAAGCGATAAGGGGATAAGCATGAAAGCAAGGTTCAGCAAAGCATTGAGCATGGCTCGCCGAAATCCGAACGTTTCGCGCTTAAGCGATAGCGCTCCTTCTGTTGTGTTGCTCAGCGTTGCGCGGCTCAGAACAATTGGTCGTGCTTTTCGTCCGCTACTCGTGAGTTCGGCTTTTCTGGGGCTTTTGGGCGCTTGCGCATGGATGCCGCATGAGCCTACAAAAGAAGAAATCGCCCAGTTGATGAAGCAATCGTTTGCAGAGCGCGGTGGCGCCAAGCTCGACCGCTTGGAGCAGTCAGCCCTGCAAAGCATTTGTAGCGACTATACCGGCAAGGAAGTACCCAAAGCACTTAAGGAGCAACTTGAACAAGCAGCGCTTGCATCGGTGAGGTATCCTGCCGATGGGAAATATCTTGGCGATTTCAAGAACGGTGAGCGTATTGCCCAAAGCGGTGTTGGCCTTCAGTTCTCGGACGCCCCGGGAACAGTTGCCGGTGGTAACTGCTATGCCTGCCATCAAATCAGCAAGCAGGAGCTTGCCTACGGCAATATCGGTCCTACGCTATACAACTACGGCAAGTTACGGGGCGATTCCGAGCCGATCCTTAAGTACACGTGGGCAAGAATCTATAACGCTCATGCTTTTAACGCTTGCAATTCGATGCCACGCTTTGGCGCTGCCGGGATTCTCACTGAAGCGCAAATTAAAGATGTGATGGCACTGTTGCTCGATCCAAAATCACCGGTTAATCAGTAATCAACTTGCATCAAGCATCTGTTAGCACGATGCTCGATGCAACGGTCCATTGATTTTCATGCCTTGATCAGCGCCTACACGGTTTAATGTGATGCAAAAAAGAGAATTTCTCCATCTCCTCGGTGCTGCCTCAGCGGCAGGTATTTCCCAGCCAAGCGCTGCGAGAGCAGGCGATTCAAAGATTTCTTATGACGTTCCTGTTTTTGGTAATGTCAGCTTGATGCATTTCACCGACTGCCATGCGCAGCTGATGCCGATTTATTTTCGCGAACCCAGTGTGAATCTTGGTGTTGGCGATGCCGTAGGCAAACCGCCTCATGTGGTCGGAGATGCTTTTTTGAAGTACTACGGCATTGCAAAAAATTCAGCGCAATCCCACGCCTTTACATACCTTGGCTTTGAGGCTGCAGCGAAACAATTTGGGAAGGTGGGAGGCTTTGCACATTTAGCAAGTCTTGTGAAACAAATACGCGCAAGTCGACCCTTCGCCTTGCTGCTTGATGGTGGCGATACTTGGCAGGGTTCGGCAACCGCGCTTTGGACAAACGGACAGGATATGGTCGATGCCTGCAAGCTGCTCGGTGTAGACCTCATGACGGCGCACTGGGAATTTACTTACGGCGCCGATCGCGTGAAAGAGATTATTACAAAAGATTTTAAAGGCAGTATCGAATTTCTGGCGCAAAACGTAAAGACCACAGATTTCGAAGATCCAGTGTTTGCGCCCTACAGCATGAGGCGGATCAATGGCCAGTCGGTAGCGATTATCGGCCAAGCCTTTCCCTACACGCCGATTGCGAATCCCCGCTGGATGGTCCCCGAATGGAGCTTCGGCATTCAGGACGAACGCATGCAAAAGCTTGTCGATGAAGTCCGTGGCAAAGGGGCCAAGGCGGTTGTTGTAATTTCTCATAACGGTATGGATGTTGATCTCAAAATGGCTTCACGGGTGCGCGGCATTGACGCGATACTTGGTGGCCATACACATGATGGCATGCCTGCGCCGGTGGTGATCGCCAACCCCGGCGGTAAAACCCTGGTCACCAATGCAGGATCAAATGGCAAGTTTTTAGCCCTGCTCGATCTTGATGTGGGTCCCTCGGGGGTGAAGGATTATCGATACCGCTTGCTGCCGGTTTTTTCTAATCAGCTCAAAGCAGATCCCGCCATGCAAGCGCTGATCGAAAAGATCAGAGCGCCTTACGCGCACAAACTCAGTGAAACGTTGGCCATTAGCGACGGTCTCTTGTATCGACGGGGTAATTTTAACGGTAGCTTTGACCAACTGATTTTGGACGCCTTAATGGATGTCAAGTCAGCTGATATTGCATTTTCGCCCGGCTTCCGATGGGGAACCTCACTGCTTCCAGGGCAGGCAATCACCCGCGAGCATCTGATGGACCAGACTGCGATTACTTATCCGCAGGTTACCGTCAGTCAGTTTTCAGGCACCATGATCAAGACCATTCTCGAAGATGTTGCTGATAATTTATTCAATCCCGATCCGTATTATCAGCAGGGCGGGGACATGGTGCGGGTTGGTGGTTTGCAATACACCATTGATCCAAACGCCAAAGCGGGTTCGCGCATCAGCGATATGCGATTGGGGGAGCAGCTTTTGGATGCTGATAAATCTTATAAGGTTGCAGGCTGGGCACCAGTGGCAGAGGGCGCCAAGGGCGAGCCGATTTGGGAGCTGGTCGAGACCTGGCTTAAGGCGCAAAAGCGGGTAATAGCCCGTCGACTCAATACGCCAAGAATTCTTGGCATGGCAGGCAACCCCGGGATTGCCCCTTGACCTTGTCGTATCGCTTCAGGTGGTCGTGGCTGGTACTTTTGCTTGCCGTCACGCCACTTTTCGCCCAGTCGATGCCCCTTGTTGCCTTGCAGGCGCTAAGCAAACAGTCCTACATGGTGCAAGGCGATTTGGGTCCAGCGTCAACCAGCAATCGGGGATTCAACGCCAATGCAGGCATTGTGATCACCGATAAAGCGGTCATCTTGATCGATGCGCTGGGCACCCCCGCACTCGCTGAGGAGCTGTTGGCTTCGATTAGGGCTATGACAGACTTGCCGATTAGTGATGTGATTGTGACCCATTACCATGCTGATCATTATTACGGGCTTCAGGTCTTCAAACAGCTGGGCGCAAGAATCATTGCAGCACGACCAGCACTTCAAGCAATCGGCGCGCCGGAAATGGCCGAACGATTCGCCGAAAGGAAAGTGAGCTTATCGCCTTGGGTGGACGAGAGCTTTCGGGTGATTGCCCCTGACTTGTTGATCGATAGAGCCATGCGTATGCAATTGGGCGGAGCCTGGTTTGGCCTGATTCCCGCCGGACCAGCCCATACGCCTGAAGATCTTATGGTTTTGAGCGAGGCTGATGGGGTGCTTTTTGCGGGTGATTTGATGTTTGCGGGCCGTATTCCCTTTGTCGGCAACGCCAATACAAAGGCCTGGATCAAGGGTATTGAGGACCTGATCAGAGCACAACCCAAGGTCATTGTCGGTGGACATGGTCCCGCATCCCTGGATGCAGCCAACGACCTTGTTTTCACGCTTCAATATTTGAAGCATTTGCGGGCCACGATGGGTGCTGCGGTACAAGATCTCAAGTCTTTCGATGAGGCTTATGCCGAGATTGACTGGTCTCGCTACCGGGGCGTACCAGCCTTTGATGCGGCGCACCGGCGTAATGCCTACAATGTGTTTTTATCGATGGAACAGGAGGCCTTGCGACCATGAATGCGCCCGATACCATGCTTGCTCAAAACCATAAGCCGCCGGATTTAAAAAGTGCCCGTGAAGATCTGACAGCTGCCTTGCGTTGGTCCGCACATCTTGGACTTAATGAGGGTATCTGTAATCATTTTTCATACGAATGGCAGCCCGATCAATACCTGATCAACCCTCAGGGATTGCACTGGGGCGAAGTCTGTGCGAGCGATATGCTCCTGATTGACGGGCAAGGCCAGGTGATCGAGGGCCGCCATGGCATTGAACCTACGGCTTTTTTTATTCATTCCTGGATTCATCGCCTCAATCCTCATGCGAAGGCGGTCTTGCACACTCACATGCCTTATGCCACGGCCATCACATTGATTGCTGGTGGACGCCTCGCTTGGTGTAATCAGAATGCGCTGCGCTTCTGGGGTCGCGTTGGGTATGACGACACTTATAACGGTGTGGCGCTTGATGACGCTGAAGGCGAGCGGATTGCGCAAACATTGGTCGGTAAGGATGTTGTGTTTATGGCCTCGCACGGGGTGAGCGTTGTTGGGCAGAGCATTGCTTGGGCATTTGATGATTTGTATTATCTTGAGCGTGCCTGCATGCATCAGGTGCTTGCAAGCCAGGCGGCAGCGGGTAAACCCCTGCGGATGATTCCTGAGGCCATGTGCCGCGAAACCGCGGCGCAAATTGCGGGTGAGCGTCAGCAAAGCGATCTATTTTTCCAATCGATCAAACGAATGCTCGATCGGGACCAGCCGGGCTGGCGTGATTAGCTTGCGCTCAAAGTGCCGCATGGCGATAGGATTGTGATGCCCGATCCGGACCACTGGCGCTAGCTTGTTGTTGGAAAGCCTTGACTCGCCTCAATGGCCAGGGCGATTTGTTCACCTTGCTTACGAGCGGTTGTCCACTTCCCGCCCAAAAGACTCACGATTTTCCCGTGGGTAAGCAGGACTGACTCCCGGCTTATGGTGCGCGTGTTTTTCGCCGCCTGGCTTCGTTCGAGCACCAAAGGCCGCAGGCCAGCCATGGTCTGTATGATCTCGCGGGGTTCAATGCGCGGACTCACGAAGCGATTATGTAGTTCAATGAGTTCATCGATTTCTCGCTGTGAGGGCTTGATGGGCTCACTGGGATCCTCTGAAGACGCTGCGACCTCGGTGGTGCCTAAAAGTGCGCAGCCCTTATAAGGCAGATAAAACACAACCCTGCCATCGTGCTGCTGAAACAGGCAGCCCGCCTTCAGCGGCCGATCAACCACCAGATGACTCCCCCGAAGCGCAAGCAAATCGTATGGGCTCTCAAGCTCGCTTCGCGTTAAGAGGTGATGCGACCATGGGCCGGCCGCATTGACAAGATGATCGAAGGTCTCAAGGCCTTGTTCGGTTTCCATGCGCCCGTCATTGAAGAGCCGCTCAACGCGGCAGGCCTTGTGCAGCTTAAGACCCCGCTCCTGAAGACGGGCCAGGGCCCATAGTCCCAGGGCTTCATCGTCCATCGATGCATCCCAATAGCTGATCGCACCCACAAGCCCCTCACTGCGCAATCCCGGGATCGCCTGCATCACCTGACTTGGTTCATGACGCCGAGACAAGGGCATCTTGGATCCGATTGCAAGCAAGTCATAGAGCAGGGTGCCTGCTCGAATGACCCAGGGACTTCGACCGGTATTTTTGTAACAAGGGATGTAGATTTGAAGCGGCGCCGCAAGGCCGGTTTGCTGAGAAAGCCACCAATGCCGCTCGAGCAAGGCTTCCCTGATCAAACCAAACGCACCTTGCTCGAGATAGCGAAGGCCACCATGAAGCATTTTGCTTGAGGCGCGACTTGTTGCATGCATGGGTCTCAACGCTTCAAAAAGACTCACCTCATAGCCTCGTTCGATGAGGGCCCAGCCCGCCATCACGCCATTGATGCCGGCACCGACGATTGCTACGCGTGAATGCTTCATCCGCGGTATTCTATTCAGTCTTGTGTTGCCATTTGCAGGCTCCAGCCATGAAACTGAATGATTTACAGATTTTGATCGATCGACAGTGGGATGAATCAATCCTTCCGGAATTGGTCGAGTACGTCAAAATTCCCGCAAAATCGCCGGCCTTCGATCCAGCCTGGGATGCCCACGGGCATTTGAAATCGGTGGTTGACATGGCCTATGCTTGGGCCAAGGCGCAGGCAAGCAAACCCGGGGAAACGCCGGTCTTGGCCGGTATGGCCCTGGAAATTATCAATATCGATGGCAAAACACCTTGTATTTTTTTTGATATTCCGGCAACAGGTCATTTTGGCTCAGATCGGACCACGCTCTTTTATGGACACCTGGATAAGCAGCCCGAGATGAGCGGCTGGAAAGATCATCTCGGTCCCTGGAAGCCTGTCATTGAGCATGGAAGGCTTTATGGCAGAGGCAGTGCCGATGATGGTTATGCGATTTATGCGACGTTTTCTGCGCTTGCAAGCCTTGATCGTCAGGCGATTGCTCGACCGCGCTGTCTTGGCATCATCGAGACCTGTGAGGAGAGCGGGTCGCCGGATCTGCCGGCTTATTTAGAACATTTGAAGCCGCGTTTAGGGGATGTGAGTCTTGTGATCGGGCTTGACTCAGGTTGTGGGAACTACGAGCAATTATGGGTTACGACGTCGCTACGGGGCTTGGTCGGCGGGGTGCTCTCGGTTGAGATTCTTGAAGAAGGCGTGCACTCGGGCAGTGCCAGTGGCATCGTGCCATCCTCGTTTCGAATTGCGCGTAAGCTTTTGAATCGACTCGATGATGTGGATAACGGCCGCGTGCTTGCCGAAGTGTTTCACGCCGTGATTCCTCCATCGCGAATCGCCCAGGCCGAGCAAGCCGGCGCGATTCTTGGCGATATGATTTGGAAACAATTTCCCTGGGTCAGCTGTTCGCATGCGCCAGCGGGCCATGAGCAGGCCTGCCTGAGCGCACAGCCGATGAGCACCGATCCAGTGGAAGCCATTCTGAACCGTACCTGGCGACCAGCCCTATCAGTGACCGGCGCGGCGTCCCTGCCCTCATTGGATATGGCAGGCAATGTCCTGCGGCCTAAAACGGTCTTAAAATTATCGATGCGCATCCCGCCAACGGTTGACGCAGAAAAGGCCAGTGATGAACTCAAGCAAATCCTTGAGCGTGATGCACCTTATCAGGCACGGGTTCGCTTTGAGGCAGACTGGGCAGCCTCAGGATGGCATGCGCCTCCGATGCCTGCAAGGCTGGGGCAACTGTTGGATGATTTATCAATGGCATCATTTTCAAAACCCGCAGCCTATATGGGCGAAGGCGGCACCATTCCCTTCATGAATATGTTGGGCCAACATTTTCCTCAAGCTCAGTTTTTGATTACCGGTGTGCTGGGCCCGCATTCCAATGCACACGGCCCAAACGAGTTTCTCGATATTGCCTATGCCAAAGCACTTACGGGCTTGGTTGCAGGGCTGGTGTGCCAGGCGCAGGACTAAACCACTTTAACGCTTTCTTCGAAAAGGAGCACCCAATGAAAAGCTTGAAACATTTACTTGCCCTTGTGATCACCGCAGGCTTTAGTACAGCTTTGCTGGCTGACGGCAAGGGCAAGGCTGCGCATTGGACTTATGAGGGTGCGCATGGGCCCGAACGCTGGGCCGCGCTGGCGCCAGAGAACGCCAAGTGCAGTCAGGGTAAAACGCAATCGCCCGTGAACATCACGGACCGCGATGTGATTGTTTCTGATCTTGAATCGATACAGTTCCACTATCAACCTTCAACCTTTCGTTTCGAGCATAACGGTCACACGCTTCAAGTGACTCCTTCAGGCGAGAATTTCGTGGTGATCCGTGGCACGCGCTACAACCTGCTGCAGTTTCATTTCCACGCACCCAGTGAAGAAAAGATTAATTTCCGTAATTTCTCAATGGTTGCGCATTTCGTGCACAAGAGCGCCGAAGGACGACTTGCCGTGGTCGGCGTCTTGCTCGATGCAGGTGGTTCAAATCCTGCGATGGATCATTTGTGGGCGCACCTGCCTTTATCGAAAGGCGATACGGTTGAGCCTAAGTCGGCGTCGCTCGATATGAATCAAATGCTTCCTAAGGAACGGGGTTACTTTCAGTTCATGGGTTCATTGACAACACCGCCATGCACTGAAGGTGTTTTGTGGACATTGTTTCAGGAGCCTGTGAAGATTCGCCCCGAGCAGGCCAGTGTTTTTCTCAAAGTGGTTGGCATGAATGCAAGGCCTGTTCAGCCTTTGAATCAGCGGGTTGTACGTTTTTCTCGCTAGGACTCAGGCAAAAGGGTTTGCCGCTGAACATTTCGTTCATGGCATGGCAATCCATAACGACAACATGAACATTTCGATGGAGATCGGCGTGAACAAAATCCATGTACAAAAGTTTTTCCCGGAGTCGCCCGGCCAACAAGCAGCATGCGCTTCAGAGCGATCAATGGTCTGCACGCTTCAGCGTTCTAAGCGCGTTGCCCGCCGTGGACTGCTCGCGGCTGCTTTTGCGGCAGCGAGCTTTTTGAGCGGTGCTGTTGTCTATGCTCAAAATACCATATCGATAGGTACGGGCGGTACAGGCGGTGTGTACTATCCGCTCGGTGGCGGTATCGCCGCTGCATTGTCCAAACATATTCCCGGCATGGCTGCCACTGCAGAAGTCACAGGCGGCTCGGTCGACAATCTCAAGTTGGTGGGCAGTGGCAAGCCTTATCTGGCCATGACCATGGCCGATGCTGCAAAGGATGCGATTGAAGGTGCCGATAAATTCAAGGCTACGGGCAAGGTCGATGCAAAAACCCTGTTGGTGCTTTATCCCAATCGGATGCATGTGGTCACGGTCGATGGCACCAACATCACGAAGTTTTCCGATTTGAAAGGAAAGCGGGTATCAACAGGATCCCCTGGTAGTGCGACCGAAGTGATGGCATTTCGCCTGATTGAGGCAGCCGGTATGGATAAGGACCGGGATATGAAGCGGGAGCGCCTGGGCGTGGCCGAGTCGGTGAATGCGATTAAGGATCGAAAAATCGATGCTTTCTTTTGGGTAGGCGGTCTTCCTACCGGGGCGGTGACCGATCTGGCGAATTCACCCGGTATGAAAATTAAGATGATTGATCATGATGATCTCGTTGCCGCCATGAACAAAAAGTATGGCAACTTGTACTACGGTGATGTGATTGCGAAATCGGTTTATCAGGGCATGGCGAGCGACAACAAGATGGCATCGGTTGCTAACTTGCTTGTTGCACCGGCCAAGATGAGCAATGAACAGGCTTATGCCATTGTCAAAACGATTATCGAGCGCCGTGATGACTTGATCGCCGTGCATAAAGAAGCGGCAAATATCAAGCTCGAGAATCAGAGGGTCTCCGCCAGCCCGGTCCCTTACCATCCAGGCGCCAGGAAGTATCTTGAGGAGAAAGGTATCAAGCTCGACTGATTGAATCTACGGCAAGTCGTTACTGAAATCGCTTATTCAGTACCCATTGTTGTAAAAAGCAGGTCTCATGTCGGCGCCTTGTTGTCGCCGGTATGGGGCCTGTGCGCTTTGTGGGACGACGGTTGTTTCTGGGCTCACTGTTGTTTGTGGGGCTACTGTTGTTTGTGGGGCTTTGATCTGAATCATGGAGTGTTTCTTTGAACGATATAGAAAAGAAGCTTGAGGAATACATCGAGCAAGAAGAGGGTGCAAGCCACAGGCTCAAGGGTTTTGCGCTTATCTTTGTCACATCGCTTGCGATTTTCATGTCCTTGTTTCATCTTTATGCGGCTTACGAGATTGTGCCGACGCAATTGATGCGAAGCGTGCATGTGGCCATGGTCTTATGCCTGGTGTTCTTACTTTTTCCATTGACCAAGGCTTTTCGTGACCGGCTGCAATGGTGGGATTTTTGTTTTGCGCTGCTGCCGCTTTATATCGCCTGGTATATGTATGCAGGCGGCGACGACTTCACCGACCGCAACACGGCACCACTGGCGATGGATATGTGGCTCGGCATCCTGCTGATCGTTCTTATTCTAGAGGCGGTACGGCGCACAGGCGGCTGGGTGATGGTTGTTGTGACAAGCGGCTTTCTGATTTATGCCCTTTTCGGTGAACACTTTCCTCAACCGTGGACCCATAAGGGCTATGACCTCGGGCGACTTGTTGGTCATATGTTCATGACCTTGGAAGGTATTTTCGGGGTTGCTGTAGACGTATCGGCAAGCCTGATTGTGCTCTTTTCGATTTTTGGCGCTTTCCTGCAATTTTCTGGCGCGGGTAAGTTTTTTATTGATTTTTCCTTTTCAGCCATGGGGGGGCGACCGACCGGCGTCGGGCGAACCGTGGTGCTCGCCTCTTTTTTACTTGGCGGACCATCCGGTTCAGGCGTTGCTACTACCGTCACCATTGGCACGGTCGCCTATCCGATGCTCGCCAAGGCAGGCTATGAGAAGCATGCCGCCGGCGGACTCCTAGCAGCAGGGGGACTTGGTGCCATTATTTCCCCACCGGTGCTTGGTGCGGCTGCCTTTCTCATTGCAGAGTTCCTTAAGTTGTCCTACCTGGACGTCCTCCTGATGGCCTGCATACCGACCCTTTTGTTTTACGCTTCACTTTTTATCATGGTGGAAATTGATGCACGCAAATACGGTATGCGCGAGGCAAGCTTTGATGCGGTTGAGAGCGTTTGGGTGCTTGCCTCCCGGTACTGGTTTCACTTCTTTTCGCTGATCTCCATCATTGCTTTCATGTTGTTGGGTTTCTCGCCGACGATGTCGGTGCTTTATGCGACCGGCGTAAGCCTTGTGACCAGTTTTTTTCGTGCGGATACCAGCTTGATTCCTTATGATTTGGGACGGGGTGACGGTCGGCGCTTGTCAGCGAAACTGCTTGATTGGGGCCTGGTAAAGGCTTTGCATGGCGGGGCAGTGGGCACGCTTAGCGTGGCTGTAACCTGTGCCTGCGCTGGTCTCATTGTCGGCACCGTGACCTTGACAGGGTTGGGCTTGAAATTTAGCGGGATCGTGATTGACTATGCGGCAGGATCGCTCCTGCTCACGGCAATTTATACCGCACTCATCGTGTGGGTTGTGGGTCTTGCGGTTCCCGTGACAGCTTCTTACATCATCTGTGCCGTGGTCGCAGCGCCAGCACTGATTAAGCTTGGGGTGCCCGACTTCGCAGCTCATATGTTTATTTTTTATTACGCTGTGCTTTCTGAGGTGTCTCCCCCTACGGCTTTGTCGCCGTTTGCGGCTGCTGCTATCACGGGTGGTGATCCCTATAAGACAACGTTGCAAAGCTGGAAATACACTTTGCCGGCCTTCCTGGTGCCTTTCGTATTCGTACTCGACCCGCAAGGCGTCGGGCTTTTGTTGATGGGATCGATGAAGGCACTGGCTGATGCAGATCTTGGTGCGATTGCCTGGATCACACTGAGTACAGCATGCGGTATTCTTGCGATGTCAGGTGCATTTCAGGGCTGGCTATGGGTCGAAGTTAAGCTGCTTGAGCGTTTTCTTTTGTTATTCGCTGGCGTGGCCTTGGTGTTTCGCTTTGAGCATGGGCTTAGTTTAGGATTCATTGCGCTTGGCATCGTGTTGCTTTGGCAGGGGATACGTTCTCGCCAGGTCTCGAGCGTGTAGCTATCCATGGACTCAAAACGGCCTGAGCTTGTCACGATTACCCGCGAGTCTTTGCTCAATGATGCTGTTCGCATTCGGCTACAGCAGCAATATCATTCAGTCCCATTTTTAACGCCGCAGCAGCAGCAGGACAACCTGGCAGCATGTTTGCGGCATTGGTGCGGCAAAGCGCCGGTTTATGTTTTTGCTTATGGTTCCTTGATCTGGAATCCAGCGATCCATTGCGAGGCCGTTGGCACCGGGCGATTGTTTGGTCGACATCGACGCATGGCGATGCGTTCGATTGTCGGTCGAGGCACGCCGGAGCGGCCAGGCTTAATGCTCACGCTCCTGCCTGGTGGTTGTTGTGATGGTGTGGTTTTAAAGATTGAGCCTTCGAGGGCATTGGAAGAGCTATCGCTGCTTTGGCGTCGCGAGATGATTTCAGGGTCTTATCGGCCACGGTGGTTGCCGGTGCGGGCAGGCGAGGTTGTCTGGGATTGTCTGGTGTTTGATCACAACCCTCAACATCCTTCTTTCGTCGGACCGCTCAGCTTTGAACACGAGGTCCAGATTCTCTCGCAGGCCCATGGCCCGCTCGGACCCAATAAAGACTACATTTATCAGACCGTTCAGGCGCTTGACGCATGGCAACTTCGAGACGCCCGCATGAGTCGCCTGGAAAAAGCACTCCGGGCCCGGGAGCTATAAGGGATCAAAGCTCTTGCGTATCTCCTGGGCGAGCAACTCGCTCTGCTCCAAAGCGGCGAAATGTCCGCCTCGTTGAGCCTCATGCCAGCGAACAATACGGCGATAGGTTCTTTGCGCAAGGGATCGAGGTGGCTTGAGGATCTCCTTGGGAAATTGACAATATGCTGTTGGGACCTCAATGCCTTCACCTTTGGGGATAAACCAAGGCGAATGCAGTCTTGCGTAATAAGGCCAAAAGGATGATCCAATCGACTCGGTAAACCAATAAAACGAAATATTGGCAAGCATCCGATCAAAAGGAATCACGGACTCAGGCTTGCCATCGCAGTCACTCCAGGCTGCAAATTTTTCGCCAATCCAGGCGGCAAGTCCCAAGGGCGAGTCATTCAAAGCATAGGCAAGGGTTTGAGGTCGCGTGCCCTGGATCGCTTGATAGCCGGTATCCTCCCGCAAAAAGCTCTCGAGTTCTTGGGCATAGCGCCTTGTGTCCTCATCCATGGGTTCTTGAAACAAGAGGGCATCACGACGAAGCGGCAAGAGATTAAGGTGTATGCCCTTGACCGATTTTGGATGGCGATAAGCCATCGCTGAGGCAATGAATGAGCCCCAGTCGCCACCTTGAACGAAATACGTTTTATATCCTAATACATCACGCATGAATCGATCCAAGAGGTCGGCCATGGCTTCCAGGCCGAGCCTTTTTTGTGTTTTTCTAAAAGAGAGTCCAAAACCTGGCAGGCTTGGCGCAATCACATGAAAGCTCGACGCACCTGCTTGTGCCGCAGTGAGTTGCGGGATCAGTTCTAAAAATTCAAAGACTGATCCTGGCCAGCCGTGCAAAAGTAACAGGGGCTTTGAGTCAGGCCTTTCAGCACTTGCGTGGATAAAGTGCAAGTCGATGTCCTCAAGCTCAAGTTTCCACTGTGGCAAGGCGTTTAGCCTCGCTTCCTGTTCGCGCCAGTCAAATTCGGCTAACCAGTACTGGTGAAGGTGTTGCAACCAATACTTTGGTGTGCCATATCGCCAGTGGCCTTCGGCGGTCTGATCCGGCGCCTCATCGGGCCAGCGCGTCCTTGCAAGTCGGTCGTAAAGATCGTCGATGGCGGATGCGGCGATTTGCAGGCGGAAGGGTGTAGGGGCGGTCAACACTTAAGCTCCTTGGTCGGAAGTTGCGCTTGTGTTGGTGAAGCGGCTTGCTGATTCAGAAAGTCCTGCAAGCCTGCAAGAATTGTTTCGGCGCGCTTTTGCCGGGTGAGCATATGAAAACCCTCTTGCTGCACAAACCATCGGCTGCTTGCGCTTGGCTGTTGCCTGTTTAGCCACTCGCAGTAGGCTGTTGGCGGAATCACTTCGTCATGCGTACCAATCATGACAAGGCTGCGATGACCCGGTTTGGGCATTTGCAGACTTGCTGCTGTCATGAGCTCGGTTAAGCCCGCGATCATCGACACCGGAATATCGCGAAGCATGAAGGGATCCTTGGCCAAATGTTCAGCAACAGCCGGGTCGTCGGTCGGTCTCACGCCAAGCCGCTTGGCGTTTTTAGAAGATAGCCTAAGGTCTGGTAGCAGTTGTGCCAGCAATTTGAGACTCACGGTTTGGTACCAGGGCATCGTGCTCCAACCCCAGACAGCCGGTGCGAGCAGCACGCTTTGCATGATCACAGCCCTGGGACGGTTCGATCCGCTTGGCTGCGACGTACTTGATGGCGTCGCAACGCTGAAAAACCCTTCGGTTTTTGGGTGGTGCATCGAGATCAGCAGCAGGGCTGCACCCATGCTTTCCCCGATCACATGAATCGGCCGGCCGGGATATCGTTCTGTAATAAAGAGCAGCACATCATGAAAGTCGGCAAGCATCCGATCGATGCCGGCCCACTGTCCGCGGCTTGGATTCTCGCCAAAACCGCGCTGGTCAAAGGCAATCAGCAGGCTTTGGCCTGAGAGGTCAAGCACTGGCAGCAAATGCGCAAACCCTCTTGCGTAATCGCTGAAACCGTGGATCCCAAGGATGATCCTCGCGGGGCTGTTTTGCTGTCCCCAGAGCCGAATTGGCAGGGTCGCCCCATCGCTTGCTGTTAGAGGGATCAGGCGATCTTCCTGGCGCGGGTTGAATCCAAAGGCATCAAATGGCAAGCTTAGCGCGATGAAGCTGAGCAGTCCCATGAGTCGTTGCGTATAGCGCTTCATCGGATCCCAAGCGAAAAAGTGGAACGCTTCAATCAGCCACTGAACATTAAAAAACAAATCAGCCAAAAGCCAATGGCGGTCGCAGCGGCAATCCAGGGTTTGCTTCGTCGTGTGCCGATACGTCTTATCTCGAGCATGGCTTTCGCCAGGCTGTATACCGCTGGAACGAGTCCGCAGGCTAATCCGTAAAGGTAGGCAGATGTCATGCTGGCTTGTGTTTACGCAGCTTCCATGCTACGACACTATCGTGAAGATCCCAAGTGAGTCGATGATCACTTTGTTCTTCATCGCAGAAATTTTTCAAAAGGCAGTGCTTTAACGCCAACCAAGACAGACCAAACGACAGGGATAAAGCAAATGTTTGATACCTTAATTCGCGGCGGCAGCTTAATCGACGGGTCGGGCGCGCCTCGACGAACCACGGACCTTGGCATCAAGGCAGGCAAGATCGTCGCAATCGGCAAGCTAAGCGAGCCGGCCAATCGCACCATCAATGCCGATGGCCTGATTGTTTCACCAGGGTTTATCGATGGGCATACCCATATGGATGCGCAGGTGATGTGGGATCCTTTGGGCAGCTGCTCCTGCTACCACGGCGTGACCTCGGTGGTGATGAGTAATTGTGGCTTCACGCTTGCACCTTGCAAGCCTGAAGACAGAGCATGGTATGCAAACAGCCTTTCTTATGTGGAAGATATTTCGGTTGACGCAATGCGCGAGGGCATTGATTGGACATGGGAGTCCTTCTCCGATTATCAGGACGCTGTAAGACGTCGCCCCAAGGCGCTCAATCATGCGATGTATGTGGGTCATTCGGCGGTTCGCATGTATGTGATGGGTGCTCGGGCCTTAAGCGAACAGGCGAGCGATGGTGAGATTGCTCAGATGACCGCGATTGTGCTTAATGCCATTCGTGCGGGTGCGATCGGGTTTTCGACCTCAAGATCGCACACCCATTTGTCGCCTGACGGCAATCCCGTGGCAAGCCGTATGGCGACATGGCGCGAAATTGAATCGATTGTGGCTGCTATGGGACGCTTAGGACGTGGAATTTTTCAGATCGCTCCAGATATTTTAAGCCGGAGCAGCAATCTGGAATTCTTAGCGCATATGAAGCGGTTTGCGCTTGAGCATAAGGTGCCTGTGATGTTTGGCGTGATTTCCACCAAGCAGGGCGATGATCCGCCGCACTGGCAGGATCAACTAGAAGCGATTCTGGCCGTACATCAGGCCGGTGGACATATGTATGGCCAGGCGTCAACACGATCCATTAATGCCATTTTTTCGCTGAAGTCCTATTTGCCCTTTGACGTGCTTGATGCGTGGAAGCCGATTCGTGCGAAGCCCTTGCATGCACAGCTTGAAGCGCTTCATCAGCCCGATATTCGTGAGACCCTCATCGCCGCTGAGGCCTTGATGAAGCCTCGCGACAACAAAATGCAAGGCGGTGGAGCAGCAACAACGGATGCGAGAAAACCGGATTACGCGAATTTGTATGTGATGCAAAATGTCGATTGGCAGGACAAAACAGTCGAAGAGATTGCGCGTCAGCGTGGCAAACATCCGGTGGAAGTGATGATTGATCTTTGTTTAGAAAACAACGATCAAATTTTTGTGCAACCGATTGTGAATGAATCGCGCGAGGACTTAAGAGCAATCTTGGGCTATGAGCAAATCCTTGCAACCTTCTCCGATTCAGGGGCGCATGTAGCCCAGGAAATGGGCTCATCCTTGCAAACCCATTTTCTACACTACTGGGTAAATCGGGAAAAGTCCTTCAGCCTTGAGGCTGCGATTAAAAAACTGAGTCACGACAATGCATCCGCCTTCGGACTTGCAGCACGGGGCCTGATACGGGAAGGCTATTGGGCAGACTTACTGCTTTTTGAGGCAGACAGGATTCGCCCTGGCATGCCGGTGGTGCAATACGACTTGCCAGGGGGTGCACGACGACTGGTTCAAAAAGCCGAAGGTATTCGGCAGGTTTTTGTGAACGGTGCTGAGAGCTTTGCCAACGGTGAAAGCACGGGTCAATTCACAGGCCAGGTGCTCAATTCGCCACCCAAACTGTGAGGGCGCCGCAAAGGCTAATGATCAATAGCTGTCCGAGGTGTTTCCGGAAGGCTAAGTCTTCACGAATCGCCTCGAGTTGATCCGGACCGAGGCTGTTCTTAAGTTCAACAGGAAGTCTGGCGTTTCCGGATACCCAAAGCGCAAGTCCGAGGGCGAAGGTCAGCAAGATACCAACAGTGACTAACATGACAAGACTCCGTGAGCGGATGGTTTTCAAGAAGACGATCAAATTGTTAACGGTATCAAGCATGCATGACTGCTGCTGCGTCGCACCATAATGCCCCGAATTCCCGACCTTAGCGTGAGCCCATTTGTACTCGACGGTCCCGGAAAAGCTGCGGTGGTCTTGCTGGCACTTGGACCCGAGATGGCGGCGGTGGTGCTTAAATGTTTAAGCAACGCTGAGATCAAGCTCATCAGTTCGCGGTTGATCGCTGTTCGCAGCCTGGATAAGGTCATGTGGACCGAGGTCTTGCGCGATTTTCGGGAAGCGAGTCTTTTGCAGCCGCTGCTCGCGGTGGATGCTGATCAATTTGTGGCACGTGCGCTTGACCATCATGATGAAAACCGTGCAGCGCCAGATTTCCGTGAACGCTACCTCACCATCATCGATCAGCAGGCGCTCGATGCGGCCAATGGCATGGATGCCGATCTGCTCTATGAGCAACTTAAGGATGAGCACCCTCAGATCATCGCAACCATGCTGGCGCTCCTGTCCTCAACAAAGGCTGCGGCCTTGGGCAGTTTGTTTGATGATGAGCTACGAAACGAGTTACTGCTTCGGGTCGCTTTACTCGATTATGTCCATCCGATGGCGCTTGAGGATGTTAACGCCTCGCTTTGCGCCATGACGCTCGAGCCTGTTGAAAAACGCAGCAGGCGCGGGGGTATAAAAACCAGTGCCAGCTTGATCAATGCCTTCGACGAGCCGCTTGATGAAGAAGCCCTTGAGCGAATCAGACAGCATCAGCCGGCGCTTGCTCAAGGGGTTGAGTCGGCACGATTTGTATTCGAGGACTTGCGCCATATTCAAGCACGATCGCGACAGACGCTCGTCGCCTCGGTAAGCACTGACGAGCTTGCACTCGCGATGCAGTCATGCTCTGATGCATTAATACGCTGCTTATTGGAAGCGATGACGACCCCGCTTGCTGATGCCGTGCGCGAAGCCATGACACTTGTTCAGGCAAAGCAAACCAGTGATTCAATCGCAGCGCAGCAGCGCATCCTCGCGATCGGCCGAAGCCTTCATCGTCAGGGGCAGATTCAGCTTAAAGTTGTTTCAGCGAATCCTGATCCACGCATGACATAGCGCGGCAAGTCTTCTGCGATGCATGCGCTTAAACCATCGCATCGTCGGCAGTTGATCGCCACTGCCTCAATCGATCGCCTCTTTGTAATTCCTTGTTGACACACTCAGGTAATCGGCCTGTCAAATCCTGTCCCGGTTAGGATCTCCGGCAAAGACAGCGAAACGCTGCATGCTCAGGGGGTTTTTGATGTGTGGGCGATGTTATGGAAAGTACCCATGGTTCGTCCTTCTTTAAGGGTTTTTAAGCATGTCGACTGTGCGTGATTGCCTCAGCCGTAAAGGCGCCAAGGTTTTTTCCCTTCCTGCGTCTGCCACGGTCTTTGAGGCCTTGGTATTGATGCGTGAAACAAAAATCCGATCCGTGCTTGTGATGGACGGTGAGAAGCTCGAGGGGATTCTCTCTCAGGGTGACTGTGCGATGAAGGTGCTTTACCTGGGCCTTGATTCCAAAACCGTCTTGTTGTCCTCAGTGATGACGGCAGACCCCATCAGCGTTAAGCCGAGCGATCTGACCGATCATTGTATGAAGATCATGGCAGAACGCCGTATCCGGCATTTGCCAGTGCTCGATCATGGCAAGGTCATCGGGATGGTATCGGTTGGCGACATTGTGAAGGAACTCTTGTTGCAACAAGAGCAACATATTAAATATCTTGAAACTTATATCAAAGGTCATGCCTTGGAGTACTGAGACAGGGCGCATGACGCTTTAACGAAGCATTTCACATGGATCGCCTGATTTCATTCACTGAAAAGGCCATTCTTTTGTTGGTTGCCTGCTTTACGGTCTATGGTGTCGCCATGGAAATGCTCAAGGTCTTTTCAACAGGAAAGGTTGAGCTCACCGATTTGCTTTTGATGTTTATTTATGCCGAGGTTTTGGGTATGGTTGGTGCTTTTTACAAAAGCAATACCATACCGATTTCGATACCGATTTTCATCGCCGTCACTGCGCTTTGCCGGCTTGTGATCCTTCAAGGCAAGGAGGCCAGTGCGATCAATCTCATTTATGAAGCAGGTGCTGTGCTCCTTCTTGCGATTGCCGCTTATGTGATTCGATTGAAATCACCGCCCGGAAAAAGTGACGTGCAATCAGATCATTGAAGCTGTCTTGTGTTGCTGACTCAGTGAATTTGACGGTCCTCATTGCGCCAATAAGGCTCGCGCAAAATCCGTTTCAGAATTTTCCCGCTGGGACTACGAGGTATTTGCTCAACAAAGTCAACCCTGCGAGGACACTTAAAATGAGCCAGGCGATCTCTGATCCACGCGACGATTTCGATCCCGCTTGCTTCAGGGTCTTGACGAAGCTCTGATGCTTGCTTGAGCACCACGCATGCTCTGACTGTTTCCCCCCACTGAGAATCCGGCACGCCAAAAACAGCAACATCAGCGATGTCAGGGTGCTTCATCATGACGTTCTCGACTTCGGCCGAATCGATGTTTTCACCGCCAGAGACGATCACTCACTGTGCGGTGTGTTTCGTTAGACAGGCGACCCGGTCTCCTGGAACAAGTTCAAGATCTAGCATTGCCTGCGCCAGTCGATTGCTGAGTGACTCGAGGTCTCCGAAACGCCAATGGCGTTGCGGTGATGAAAAACACAAGGCATCCGGTTTGTATTTTCCGTGACCGCGGCAGGCATCGAGCATGGATTTCATCTTGACTGATCTCCTCGCAACTTATTGTTTAACCCTTTGCAATAGCCGCTTGGTACTTAGCGCTCGTTCGATGCCATGGCGACTTGCTGGCGCGGTCATCTGAGGGACCACCAAGTCAATCAGTCAACCTTCGCACCGGATGACTTTACGATCGGTGCCCAACGCGTGATGGCAGTGCGCGTCATTTCGGCCATCTGCTCCGGACTCGTGCCGATCATGTTGTAACCCAACTCGGTCATGCGTTTTACGAAGGCGGGGGCCTTTACCGCCTTTTGACATTCATCGCTCAGCTTGGCAATGATGTCTTTAGGCGTTGCGGCCGGTGCGGTTAGGCCAAACCAAACATCCGATTCGTAGCCGTTGACGCCAGACTCAGCAATCGTTGGCAGATCAGGAAGCGCGGCGTCACGTTTGGCGCCTGTGGTTGCAAGCGCTTTGAGTTTTCCGGCCTTAATATGAGGCAGCGATGAGGGAATGTTGTCAAACATTAACTGCACCTGACCACCGAGCAGATCGGTCACTGCCGGTGCGCTGCCTTTGTAAGGAACGTGAACCATGTCGACGCCCGCCAAGGCTTTGAACATTTCGCCTGACATATGAATCGATGTGCCATTACCGCTTGATGCATAGCTGAGTTTGCCCGGATTGGCTTTAGCGTAGGCAATCAGGTCTTTCACGTTGTTTGCTTTGACCGAGGGATGTAAAACAAGCACATTATTTAATGAAACAAGCGCTGAAACGGGTGCCAAATCTTTGTTGGGATCTGCCGGCATCTTGCTGTATAGCACCGGATTGATTGCCTGTATCCCACTGGTTGACATATAAAGCGTATAACCATCCGCTGCAGACTTTACCGCCTCAACAAGCCCAACGTTACCGCCTGCACCCGGTCGATTCTCAACCGCAACCGTTTGGCCAAGCTGCTTGCTGAGCTCTGCCGCAAGCGCACGACAAGCGATATCGACCGCACCGCCGGGAGGAAAAGGACAAATCAAGCGTATTGTTTTTGATGGGTAGTTTTGTGCGAAAACGGATGTTGCTGGAAGCGTGAAAAGAGGAAGACTTGCAGCTCCGAGCACAATCTGACGGCGGCCCACGAGGCCTTTGTTATGGTTTTTCATCACGATTACTCCATGTTATCAATCGAGGGATGCAATATCGCACTGAACGCTATGCCCCTGCAACAGGCGCGTTTCCGCGTGGGGTGATCTGGTACCCGGACAATCTCTCATCACCATTCTTCTTAAGGGTTTAGTGCCGGCATTGTGCCGTGAAAGCTACGATGACGGTTTTGTTCAGGGGACAAACAGGCGATGATTGAGCGGCTAAAAAAAATGATGCCTAGTCAGCAGTCGATGCAAAACAATCGCTGGTTGCGATGGATGGGTCCAGGACTCTTTCACCCGCGACTTTGGCGTATGCACCGGAAAGGAGTTGCTCTTGGGGTCGGCATCGGGGTATTTTTTGCCTTTCTCATTCCCATTGCACAGATTCCACTTTCAGCTGCACTCTCCATCTTGCTACGGGCCAATATTCCGGCTGCAGCGCTTGCTACGATTGTCAACAACCCCTTAACCTTTCCACCTGTGTATTACGCGGCCTGGGAGCTCGGTCGATGGATCCTTGAGTTTAAGCGTCGCGATGGCCCAACAAGCCAAGATGGTGTCTGGCTAAACGAGCCTAAGCTCAATTCAGGTTTATCCGAAGTTAGCAAAGCCGGTGCGGACGGTTGGCTAGACCTAGTCCTAGGCCATATGGATAGCATCGGCAAGCCGATGGCTCTTGGCGCGTTCATCTTTGCTTGCTTGTTTTCGCTGACCGCTTATGCAACGGTACAACTTGTGTGGATCAAGCGGGTAAGAATGCGTCGTGCGAGCCGCTGCGCAAAATGAGTCGGTATTGAACGATTGACCCACTAGACTTCCAACCACTCCTGACGGACATCGTCTTGGTTGATCAAGTCCTGGGGACTGCCTTCGAAAACGATCTGTCCGTGCCCCATCACATAAAGCCGATGGCTGATTTTCAAGGCGATCGTAAGCTTTTGCTCTACAAGTAAGATCGATATGCCACGTTGAGCAATCTCGGCGAGCAAATGGCCAACCAAGGTAACCATCATGGGTGCTAGACCCTCGGTGGGTTCATCGATCATGATCAGATCCGGATCACCCATCAGCGTGCGGCACATGGTGAGCATTTGCTGCTCGCCGCCCGATAGAACACCACCGGGCGTATCCGCACGCTCCTCGAGTCTGGGAAAGATCTTAAACATATCTCCCATAGTCCAGCGGGGATTTTTCGCCCCGTGCTTTTCGCCGAGCAATAAATTCTGTCGTACCGTAAGTGAGGGGAAGATATCGCGATTCTCGGGCACATAGCCAAGCCCCAGGTGTGCGATTTCATGGGGCTTTAAGCCAGATATTTCCTGCCCCTTGAAACGAACCGAACCATGGGGTGCAACATCACCCATGATGGCCTTGATCGTTGTGGACCGGCCGACACCATTTCTGCCAAGCAGGCTCACAATTTCGCCGGGCATGACGTGAAAGCTTACGCCTTGAAGAATATGACTTTTTCCGTAATAGGCGTGCAAATCGCTCACTTTGAGCATCGGCTCTGTCATCGATTTACCCTTGAAAGCATCTTGAACTTCGATCAATGACGCTAGGCTGACTGTTCTTCAGCCTGGCCAAGATAGGCTTCACGAACTGCCTGATTACCCCGGATCTGTTCGGGGCTGTCGCTTGCGATCACCTGGCCGTAGACAAGCACGGAGATTCGATCCGCCAAGCCAAACACCACACTCATGTCGTGTTCCACCATAAACAAGGTTTTGCCTTCGCTTACACGTCGAATGAGATCAATTGCATAAGCGGTCTCTGAGCGGCTCATACCTGCTGTGGGCTCGTCAAGAATAATGATCTTTGGGTTGGCAGCAATGGCAATCCCGATTTCGAGGGCGCGTTGTTCGGCGTAGGTGAGCACGCCGGCGGGCGTGTCCCTTCGCTGGTGCAGATTGATTTGCTCCATGACCTCTTCACAACGCGCGGTCACTGACTTAAGGTTAGCAACGCCATACCAAAAAGCATAGCGATGACCCGTCTGCCAAAGGATGCTGCAACGAATATTCTCGAAAACACTGAGCCTAGGAAAAATATTGGTGACTTGAAAACTACGAGAAAGGCCAAGGCGATTGATTTCGAAAGGGCGCCTGCCGATAATGCTTTGCCCAAGGACCGTGATATCGCCAGAACTTAAACCGATGCGTCCGCTGATCAAATGAAACAACGTGGACTTCCCGGCGCCGTTTGGTCCAATCAATGCATGTCGTTCACCTTCGCTTACCTCGAGGTCGACGCCTCGAATGATTTGCGTTTGGCCAAATTGCTTACGGACATCGCGCAACTGGAGCGCGGTCGAAAGTGGACCAGCATTTGTAGCGTTTTTCATGATTGCTTCATCAAGCTATGAATCTCAGACCAAGCGTTCTTGACCCTTGGCCAAACCTTTCCGCATGAAACCGCACCAAATACAAACAGACCCAAGGCGATCGTCCAGGGAAACATGGTTCGGCTTGAAAACTCAAGGCCAATCAATACCAGTTGTGGTCCTTCGGTGGCTGCCTTGACCAAGGCGTGGTGCGCCAACTCAATGATGGCAACAGCACCAGCAAGCCAGATCAAGGCAGGGGCGCTGACCATGAGATAGGCCGGTATAAGTCGATGCAAAAGTCCTGCACGAAACACCGGTTCATGCATCATGATCAGGCCGGCGATACCTCCTGGCAAATACATCACAACCAGGATAAACATGAGCCCGAAATAAAGCATCCAAGCCCCGGTATAGTCGCTAAGTGAAATCTGCAAGGCCGTGATCAACATCGCGCCCAAGATTGGGCCTAAGAAATGTCCGACCCCACCAATATAAGTCATCAGCAGGACAGCGCCGGATTGAGCGCCACTGACTGACAATGCGTTCATGATTTCAAAGTTAATGGCTGCGAGTGCCCCAGCGATACCTGCAAAAATTCCCGAAAGACAGAACGATATAAAACGAATCATTTGGGTGGAGTAACCAATGAACTCGGCGCGTTCTGGATTCTCGCGGACAGCGTTGGCCATTCGACCAAACGGCGTTTGCGTGATCGCAAACATGGTGATCACCGACACGAATGTCCAGGCGGCAATCAGGTAGTAGACCTGAATCTGAGCGCCAAAGTCCAGACCTAGCCAAAGCGCAAGCTTAGAACGGTCTGCACTCACACCCTCTTCACCACCAAAAAAAGATCGCATGATCAACGATGATGCGGCCACTAACTCGCCGAGGCCAAGGGAAATCATGGCAAATGCGGTGCCTGCCCTTTTGGTGGATACCCATCCGAAAACAAAAGCGAAGAGCAATCCGGTGAATGCGCCCACAATGGGCACCATAACCAATGGCAGGGAGGCATTTGGCCCTGCCAAGATTTGCAGCGCATGAATCGACATAAAACCTGCCAGACCATAGTAGACGGCGTGGCCGAAAGACAGCATACCGGTCTGGCCGAGTAGCATGTTGTAGCTCAGTGCGAACACCGCCATGATGCACATCAGGCTCATTTTGGTGAGGGAAGTGCCTGAGTCAAAGACGAAAGGTAGCGCTATCAAGACTAGCGCTGCCAGAGGCCAGATTGCCAGTCGCTTCATATCAGGTTTCCCGGTTACCCATGAGACCCGTGGGCCGGAAGATCAGGATCATGATCAAGAGAAGATATGGGATGACGGGCGCGACCTGCGCCACCGTCACACTCCAGAGATCGCCCAACACGCTGCCATTTTTCGGATTAAATGGAAGAAATTGAAACAAATCGGAGAGCGAAACATTAACGGCGACCGCAAAGGTCTGCACCAGACCAATCAGCAACGAGGCAATAAATGCACCCGTGAGCGAACCCAATCCACCGAGCACCACGACTACAAACAAGATCGGTCCAAGCAGTGCAGCCATCGAAGGCTGGGTGACCAGAGCCGGGCCAGCGATCACGCCAGCAAGACCGGCTAAAACCGATCCGCCGCCAAAAACCAGCATGAAAATCCGAGGCACGTTATGCCCCAACATTGCAACCATGTTCGGGTGGCTCAATGAAGCCTGGATGATTAAGCCGACGCGGGTCTTGGTGAGCACCCAGAGTAAAGCAATAAACATCCCGATGGCAATGCAGAGCATAAAAACTTTGTAGGCGGGGTAGGTTGTGCCAAACATGGTGAAGGCAACAAAGTCCAATGTTTCCGGTACACGGTAGTCGACAGGTAGTTTGCCCCAGATCATTTGCACAACTTCTTCAATCACGAAGGCAAGCCCAAAGGTGAACAGTAGTTCAGCGACATGGCCATGCTTGTGCACCTGGCGAAGTCCGTAGCGCTCGATGATGGCGCCCACAAAGCCAACCAAAAGCGGTGCGGCAACGAGTCCAATCCAAAAGCCAAGATGTTTGGCGATTTCAAAGCCAAAATATGCGCCCAACATGTAAAAGCTTGCATGCGCGAAATTTAGAACACCCATCATCGAGAAAATGAGGGTGAGCCCGCCTGCCATCATGAACAGCAGCATGCCGTATAAAACGCCATTTAGGCTCGAAAATAACAGGAGTTCAAGCATGACACCCTCTGGAACCGGGCTCGCGAGCTAAGGCTACAAGCCCGGTCGATGAAGCGCGGTAAGAACCCTTAGTAAGGACGGCTCATCTTGCAGGTGGTTGCCAGTTCCGTATCTTTGCCTTCAACTTTACCGAGCGTTTTCCATCCCCAGCCTGTGCCTTCTTCGTCGAACTTCGCACCTGCAGGCAAGGGGCCGAATGAGGCGATAAACATGTCTTGTATGAACTGATGGTTATCGGTTCGCATATAGCCTACGCCACCGTTATGCGTTGTGATTCTCATGCCCTCAAGTTTTTGAGCGACTTTCTTTGCATCGACTGCGCCAGCGGCTTTGATCGCTTCAGAAAGCATATACATCTGATTGAAAGCGCGGGGGTACCATACCGCCTGGCCTGTGCGTGGCCGGAAATCGGACTCAATGGCCTGGGAGGGGGGATTCGGTACGTTGGCATGTCCCTCAACCACTGCAAAGACACGGTCAGCGAGTCCGGTCTGCTTGATCGCGGTGGGCCCGCCTGCGCCACCTGCATAGTAGGTATACCAGTCAACCTTGAGGCCTGCATCGGCGGCCGCCTTAAGCAACAGTGCGATGTCCTGCCCCCAGTTGCCGGTGATGACCGAGTCGGCGCCCGAAGCCTTGATTTTCGCGATGTAGGGCGCAAAGTCATTGATCTTCAGTAAAGGATGTAGCTCATTGCCAACGACTTGCACATCGGGTCGCTTCTCCTTGAGCATCGCCACCGCTTGGGCGCGAACCGAGTGGCCGAAGGAATAATCCTGATTGATCAGGTAAACCTTTTTGACGCTTGTCCGCGCCTTCATAAAGTTGGTGAGTGCCGCCATCTTGGTGTCGGAATCAGCATCCCAACGGAAATGCGACCACGAACATTTGTCGTTGGTCAGCGAGGGATCGACCGCGGCATAGTTCAGGTAAATCACCTCCTTGCCAGGATTACGCGCATTGTGTTTGACCACAAACTCCGACAGCGCTGCAGCCACCGCTGAACCATTGCCCTGTGTGATGATTCGAATACCACGGTCAATGGCCTTTTGTGCTTGTACGATGCTTTCCTGTGGATTTGTTTTTCCATCAAAGGGCACGATTTCAAACTTGCGCCCGAGCACGCCTCCTGCCGTGTTGAGTTGGTCAGCGATGTAGCGAAAGTGTTTCAGTCCATGCTCACCAATACTTGCTCCGCCCCCTGACAAGGGATCGATGTAGGCAACTTGAATGGTTTGCTGCGCAAGCGCTCCGGTACTGCCAAGCGACAGGCCAACGGCCGTAGCCATAGCGCCCAAAATGGTTTTAATGCGACGCATCTTGTCTCCTCCAGGTGTTTGATTTTTGTTTAAAACGGTTCTAATTGTTTTCTGTCGGCATTTCATCACAGCGCCGGCGATCAAGCAAGCATTCTTCCAAGACAGCCTGCCTATCGCTGCTGCAAATGTATCGCTTGCTGATGAATCGACGCGAGCTAGGGCTGCTGAAGCACCATTTGCGTCTGGGTGACTACGGCGCATAGCTTACCGGCTTCATCGCTGATTCTTGTTTCCCACACATGGGTGCTGCGGCCGCGGTGCAGAGGGCGAGTGTCGGCCAGCACATAGCTGCCGATGGCGGCGCCGCGCAGGAAATTTGTTTTTGACTCAATGGTCGTGGTGCGTGCGCCTTTGGGCAGTTGAATAAAGGTTGCAACCGCGCCAACCGTATCGGCTAGGGCCATGAATGCACCGCCGTGCAGGCTGTTACCCGCTGTACAAAGTTCCATGCGCACGAGCAAGCGCGCCTGGACATGTTCTGGCTCGAGCTTGACCCACTCGATGCCAAGCAACCCCGGAAAGAGGGGTTTTAGCCGCTCAGCCATGTCTTCTAAAGACGCTTGCGCTTGATCGGGCTGCGTATCATTATGGTCGGTGCTCATGAGCTTTCCTTTATAAAAAACATATCGTGATGAAAAAACTTCAAATTGTCGATGCGCATCATCATCTGTGGGATTTGACCTTGGGTTGGCATGATTGGCTTGTCGGAGACCCTAAGCCTTTTCTGCTTGGGGATTACACCGCCTTGCGTCGAAATTACCTGCCCGCTGATTATCGAATCGATGCCTGGGGCCTCGAAGTGCTTGCCACTGTGCATATTGAAGCCGAGTGTAAGCGTTCACTGGCACTCGAGGAGACGCGCTGGCTACATGAGCAAGCGCAAGCCCATGGCATGCCTGATGGCGTCGTTGCGCATGCCTGGCTGCATGATCCAAAGCTTGATGAGCGGCTTGCCGCCCATGCGAACTACCCACTGGTTAAAGGCTTGCGCTCAAAGCCTGTTACCGCCTCTGAGGCCAGTGCAGCAGCGCCTACAGGGCCGGGCTCACTTTCAGATCCGCATTGGCTTGAAGGCATGCGTAAGCTTGCTAGGTACCAATGGTCTTGGGATTTGCGGGTACCCTTTTGGCACCTGGAGGAGGCGGCCGGGGTTCTTGAGAAGGTTCCAGAACTTGAGGTGGTCCTTAATCACACAGGTTTACCATGGGATCGAAGCGAGGCAGGGTTGGCGCATTGGCGCAAGGGCATGAAAGCCTTGGCTCGCCTGCCTCAGGTCTATTGCAAGATCAGTGAATTAGGCCTCTTGAATGCGGCCTGGACCGTAGCGTCGAATCAGCGGGTGGTCCAAGAAGCTGTTGAACTGTTTGGCCCCTCTCGCTGTATGTTTGGAAGTAACTTCCCTGTGGCGAGCCTGCGTGTCGGATTTCTTTCCCAGGTACTGGGCATCGACAAGATGCTGCAGCACTTAACAGCAGCAGAGCGACACGATATTTTTGTCAACAACGCTATATCGTTCTATCGCTTAGAGCCATTTTGCAGGCAAGTTCAAAAGCATTAAAAAAAGCCTGCGGGTTGGCAATGCCTTGACCGGCGATATCATAAGCGGTGCCATGAGCGGGCGTGGTAATGGGATATGGCAAGCCGCCATGAACGGTCACCCCACGCTCAAAGCCGAGCAGTTTCATCGCAATCTGACCTTGGTCGTGATACATCGTGACAACGCCATCATAGCCATCGGGCTTGCGAATGGCTCGGACAAACACAGTATCGGCGGGGAAAGGACCTTCAGCATCATAGCCCTCCTTCTTGGCGAGCGCGATGCCAGGCGCGATGATCCTTGCCTCTTCGTCACCGTAGTTGCCGTGATCACCGTTATGAGGATTAAGACCGCAAACGGCGATGCGAGGCTGTTTGAGGCCAGCACGGGTCAGGGATTGATGAATGAGCGTAATCGCCGCTGCCACGCTGTGCTTGCTTAAAAGCTGGCTCACCTCACGCAAGGCCACATGCGAAGTCACGCGTGCCGTCCAAAGATTTTCGAGCACATTAAGTTCTCCGCATACGCCCTCAAACTGAAGATGATCGGCAAACCATCGCAATTCATCTTCTTGTTGCATGCCAGCTGCACGCAAGGCGCTTTTGTTCAACGGCGCAAAACAAAATGCATCGACTTTCGCTTGTTGGGCCAGCGATAAACCCTGATGAAGCCCCTCAAGCATGTAGCGACCATTGTCTGCGTTGGCAAGCCCGGGCTGAACGCTTGAAGTCAGCCAGCCCTCCCATGCATGCAGGGTGAGCCCGGCAGGCACTCGAAGTGCGGCTTGTTGTCCAATGAGATGGATATGCACATGCTGATAACGCGAAGGCTCATCAAGCAATTTCTGCACCAATTCAGGACCGATGCCGGCAGGGTCGCCGCTGAAAAGAGCAATGCGTGGCTTGGGAACCTGTTGATGGTTGCTCATATTTCGATCATTTCGAACACGCGATTCATTCGTTCATAAAGATCAATTCAATCATTTAGATCATTGCTATCACTAGCACGTTATAGTTTATCGGTCGGTCCAAGGCATTTCTTTCCACAATTGTCTAAATATGCTGTCACCGGCACGGATCTCTGCCTCGTAAGCGCTCGGCGTGAGGAAGCGGATCGGCGCAAAGGCACGCTCTGCCGCCTCCTTGAATGCAGGATCGTTTGCTGCGCGTTCGATAGCTCGGGTAAGGCGCTCGCGAATCGGCGCAGGCAGACCCTTAGGCGCGGCCATGCCGCGAAGCGATGCCATTTCGAAAGCAAAGCCTTGTTCCCTGAAGGTAGGCCAATCGGGTGCCATACTCATGCGCTGGGACGTCATCTGCCCTAGACAGCGAATTGGCGAACCACTCTTCAAGTACTGCAACGCTTCGCCTACATTGATGGCTGCAACCGTGATGTGCTTGCCTGTTATCGCGGTACGGGTTTCCGAACTTCCTTTAAATGGAACATGGGTGAGGGACACCGCGGCAGTGCGTTCAAACATCAGCATCGCCAAATGGTCATCGGATCCGACACCGGTCGAACCAACCGTTACTTTTTTCGGATTGTTTTTAGCAAAGCTTTGAAGCTCAGCAAGACTGCGTATCGGGCTCTCGTTATGAACACAAAAGGTCCCCGGATCATCAACAATGTTGCCCAGGTAATCAAAACTTGAAATCGACCAGGCTGCATTGCGTTCGATCGGGATGGTGATGACCGGTGGCGTGTTGATAAATCCAATGGTGTAGCCATCCGGCGTTGCGTTGGCGATTGCAGCAAACCCAATGCCGCCACCAGCACCTGGTCGATTCAGGATACTTATCTTTGCGCCGTCTCCGAGGTGCTTTTCAATAAACGGAACAAGGCTTCTTGCAACAATATCGGTCCCGCCCCCGGGTGCGTAAGCGATGATGAGGTTGATGGGCTGGTCTGAAGGCCAAGCTGCATGGGCTGTGAGATGGGCAAAGCCCATAGCGAGCGCGGCAACTAGCCGTCTTGCCGCTCGTGACATACCTTGCTGCAGGTTTTTCACCGTCGTCTCCTTCATTGGGTTTTTGCTAGTCTGCCTTAGCCACCAAGGCTTTGGCAATCGGCATTAATCGGCGAGCAATTGGATCCGATAGGCCTCTCGAACTTGAGCAAGCTCTTTGGCCGCGGCTGCCTGCTTGGTCTTTGGCGCCTTCTTGTCGCTTAGTTCGGCAACCAGGGCTTTCATGCGCGAACCCATCGCACTGCGGGCCGGATCATCGGCGCCCGCGTGCAAAGCAAGCATCAAAGCATTGGTGAAATCGTCCATACTGAGGTTAACGGCCGCCAAAGTCAGCGGAAGTTAGCCGGGAAAAGTTTAGGGCGTGGATTTCATCGGTTTAGGGCGTGGATTTCATCGCGGGCAAGGCACTAGGCGGACGACCTTGGTTTCAGGCGATAAGGCTCTTCAAAGTCGCGAAAGTCATTTTCTGCCAATGCATCCCCCACCCAGGCCGCGACGCCCTTGCTGCTCAGGCTTTCATCGAGGTAATCGGCAACAAGCGCGCTAACCGGTAAGCCATAGGTCCGGATGCGCATCACCACCGGTGCAAAGTAGGCATCAGCAATGCTATAGCGGCCAAAAAGCATGGGGCCACCGAATCGCGCTAAGAGCGACGACCACATTTGTTCGATTCTCGCCAGATCGTTTCGTACCGCGGCCTTATCGCGCAAGGCGAGTGCCCCAATCTCAGGCAGACTGGCCTCGATATTCATGGGGCAGGCAGATCTTAAAGCGCCAAAGCCGCTATGCATCTCCGCACAAACACTGCGGGCGCGTGCACGGGCTTCGCGATCCTCGGGCCAAAGGCTATGCTCAGGAAACTGTTCTGCGAGGTACTCCACAATTGCCAAGCTGTCCCAGATGACAAGATCTCGGTCAACCAGCACAGGAACCCTTGCGCTGGCAGATAGCTTCCCCATCGTTTGCTTAAAATGGGAGTCGGGCGTGAAGTCATCAAAGCGCACCATGACCTCATCAAAGGCTATGTCAACTTGCTTCATCAAAACCCAGGGCCTCATCGACCACGATGAATAGTTCTTGTTACCGATATAAAGTTTAAGGTTATGGTTCATCAGACTCTCCTCGTGTGCGGCTGTTGACGCAAAACTCGGCGGTTGAGTATCAGAAAAGCTTTCCACGCGACACTTAAAGCTCAAGCAGGTAACGCTGCTCTAAGACCTCCCGCCCCCATTGGGCGCCATGGGCCTCTTCCACACAGCGAAAACCTTGTCGTAAGTAGAGCGTTCGTGCGGCATGTAAATCGCTGAAGGTCCAAAGGTGGATCTCGCGAAATCCGTTTGTTTTGCAAAAGTTAATGGCTGTGTCGAGCAGCTTGAGGCCAAAGCCCTGCGAACGCAATGTCTGGTCAAGGATAAACCAGCGTAGCTGCGCACGGCCCTCACCGAGGCAGGCACCGTCGATCGCAATTGAGCCGAGCACATCACCTCCGCTCACCACAAGCCAAAGCCGAGAATTCGGGTCTGGCAGACCTCGGGAAAACATCAGCAGATCCTTTGAAATGGTTTGCTGAAATACTTTGCCGAAAGCAAAATGGTGACCGTAGTAGTCCATGTGCATCCCGACCAGGCGATCAATGACCGCGGTTGAAACCTCGCTCAATGCAACCGTCTGCGGCCTCTTGCCCGGATCAGCCATAGGACATCGCCCTGATCATTTCAGGGACCGCGTGCTGATCTGTATCTGTTCTCGTCATCATGCGTAACCAAAGCGCGTGTGCGCTAAAGAATGAGGGCGACAGACTTAACCTGACACCACACAAGCGAACCTGGCCCGAGCGCGAGACGCTTAAGTGAGCGATAGGTAACATTGGCCAGCAAAACTTCCTGCTCACATCGAACCCGAACCAGGGCCTGCGCAGGATGCTGAAAGGTCTCCACCGACTCGATCCTGCCCCATAAGTGGTTTTGTATCGTTGTATCTTCTTGTACTGTTTTGGTGAGACTGATATCTCTCGCGAGTATTCTGATACGTACCTTGCGGCCGATGGAAAGACCTTGATCACGGACCCAAACGCTACCGCTGGCAAATTGTAGCTGCACCAGGTGATTTGCCTCATCGCGATGCAGCACCACGGCATGGCTCACAATCCCAGCTTCTTCGCCAATCGCTAAGGCCAATGCCTGGGAGCGGCTGATCTCATCAATTGGACCCGAAGCGCTGACTCGCCCTTGATTAAGCAGCACCAGATGGTCGGCAAGACGCGCGAGTTCATCGACCGCGTGGGTCACATACACCACAGGCATTTTCAATGCGTCGTGTAGACCCTCAAGCCAAGGCAAAACCTCGCGACGCCTTGACACATCGATTGAGGCCAGAGGTTCATCGAGCAGCAGGAGTTTGGGTTGAGTCGCGAGCGCGCGCGCGATGGCAACGCGTTGCCTTTCTCCGCCCGATAAGTGTTGCACCTGTCGATTAAGCAGGTGTTCGATACCCAAGAGTTTGACCGAATCCTGAAGGCCGGGGCTTTGCCCTGAGATACGGACCCGTTTTAAACCAAAAGTCAAGTTTTCATAAACATTTAAATGTTCAAAAAGACTCGCCTCCTGAAAAACATAACCAATCTGACGTTGCCAGGTCGGCTTGAAAACATGGCGTTCGCTGTCGAGCCAGTATTCCATGCCGAGCTGAATCAAGCCGCGAGCCCGTTCAAGACCTGCCAAACAGCGAAGCAAGCTTGTCTTACCCGACCCGGATGGCCCAAAAAGCACGCTGATGCCCTGAAGCGGCAGGCTGAGATCAAGATCGAGCGAAAAACTTTTGTGCTTGAGTTTGATCGCGATGCGTAGGCTTTCTGACGGGCTCAAGTCAAGACCTTATCGTGGCGCGATTTGAGTTGCCCAAGCGCAAGGAGCACCAGAAAAGAAAACAGCAGCATTACCGCCGACAACAGATGTGCCTGCTCGTAAGCCATTGATTCGACATAACCATAAATCTGGGTCGATACAACCCGTGTCTGCCCTGGGATATTGCCGCCAATCATCAGGACGACGCCGAACTCTCCGATGGTATGCGCAAAACTTAGAACGGTTGCCGTCAGCAGACCCGGTTTAGCCAGAGGTAGGGCCACCGAAAAAAACGCATCGACAGGGCTTGCCCTTAGGGTGGCTGCAACCTCAAGAGGTCGCTTGCCCATGGCCTCAAAAGCGTACTGAATCGGCTGAACCGCAAAAGGTAAGGAGAAAATCAATGATCCGATCAGCAACCCTGTAAACGAAAATGAAAGCACGCCCAAACCGAGGCTTTGGGTGAGGCCCCCGAGCCATCCCTGCGGCCCGAGCATCACAAGAATGTAAAAGCCCAGCACAGTCGGTGGCAACACAAGGGGTAGGGTAATCAGTGCGGCGATCGGCTTGCGCCATACGGATGACGTTTGCGATAGCCACCACGCAATAGGCGTCGCAATGATGAGTAGCATCCCCGAACTAAGGCCTGCCAACTTCAGCGTGAGTGCGATGGCAGGCCAAGCGTCGTTAAAAAAATTCACAGCAAAAATTCACAGCAAAGGTTCACAGCACTCATGACCAAAGCTACAGATGATAGCCAAAGGATCGAATCATGCTTTTAGCGCTCTCTGTTTTCAAAAAATTGATCAAAGCGAGCGCAGTGGGGTCGTTTTTGCCGGGGTTGAGCAGCACAGCGTTTTGATGAATCGGAGCATGGAGCGTATTCGGAACAATCCAGGCCGAGCCTTCTTTGAGTACACCGTTTTCAAAGACCTGCGACATCGCCACAAAGCCAAGCGCTGCATTCTCTGAGGCAACAAACTGAAAGGCTTGCGCAATATTGGAGGCTTCAACCAATTTCGGCGCGATGCGCTCGAGCAAACCAAGTTTACTGAGGGTCTCGATTGCTGCGGCGCCGTAAGGCGCAAGCTTTGGGTTGGCAATCGCTAAGCGGGCAAAAGCATCGGATTTAAGTATCTCGCCTTTGCTGTCTACGAAACCGGGCTTTTTGCTCCACAAAACAAGACGACCTGTTGCATAGGTAAAGGCTGAGTCTTCCACCGCATGGCCATCACGGATGAGTCGTTGCGGGGTCTCGTCATCGGCTGCCAACAAGACGGCAAACGGTGCGCCGTTTCGAATTTGCGCATAAAACTGACCGGTTGCACCAAATGCAAGTCGCAGTTTATGGCCTGACTCCTTCTCAAAAACTGCAGCGATTATTTTCATGGGGCCGCTGAAATTCGATGCTACCGCAACCTGCAAGCCCGAGGCATGAACGCAGGCGCTCAATAGCATCATCAGGGCCAGTGCGAAGTTGCGTTGAAGGCGCCGTATTAGGTCAAGGCGCCAAGTCATTGAATGGTCTCTTCATTTGGAAAAATGATCAGTAAACTGCTGAATGCAAACATATACGCTATTCTATTTAAGAATAGCGGATTGGGAAAGCATGATCGAAACCTATCCCCCGGCAATGAAACAAGCAAAGATCGACTACAGCGAAGTTCTCGGCGTGAGAACAATCGATAAACGCCTGGACATTCTCCGTGCAATCCATGACGCCGGGTCGATCTCTGAAGCTGCCCGCCTTTGCGGCGTCAGCTATAAAGCTGCCTGGCAGGCCATTGAAACCTTGAGCAATCTTGCTGGGCTTGCACTTGTCGAGAAGCTTGTTGGTGGCTCAGGTGGCGGTGGCGCAAGACTCAACGAGGCTGGTCTTCGGGTTTTGGAGGTCTCAGACTTGCTGAATAGAGCTCGGGAGCAGACACTTGCTCGGATTGAAAACACGGGCAAGGTAGAGGGCCTTAATCTGCCGGGCATCGCAAGTGTTGGCTTTCGGACAAGTATGCGAAATCAACTGCCTTGTTCAGTTGAAAAAATAGAGCGACATTCAGCATCGGCACAAATTGAGCTTGCCATGGAGCGGCAGTCGCTTCAGGCACAAATCACCCATGAAAGCCTTGAACTGCTCCACCTAAAGCCAGGCCAAAAGGTCATCGCGATGTTCAAGGCAACCGCCGTAAGCATAGTCCCAAGCATGGTTGCAATGAAGGGTGTCAATCACTTGCAGGGCAGGGTGCTTCGGCGAGGCAAAGGGGTCTCAGGATTCGAAATTTCGCTGGAGGTAGGCACAGACCTGACGCTGGTAGGGTTTGCCGGTCCGCAAACGATCTTAAAAGGACGACAGTCCGCGGTGGCGGCGGTCGAGGCAAATGCTGTGGTGATTGCGGTGGCTTCCTGAGCGTTGTTCAACGATGCGTCGATTTGCAAGGAGCGCCTTCACGTTCCAGGAGCGCGATTTTTCGTTCAAGCCCGCCAGCATAACCGGTGAGCCCGCCGCTTGCGCCGAGCACGCGATGACATGGCACAATAAGGCTGATGGGATTGCGACCAATCGCAGCACCAACGGCACGGCTAGCGCCCGCTTGATCGATTTGTTGACTGATAGCCGAGTAACTCCTGGTTTGTCCAATCGGAATGTCCTGTAATGCCCGCCACACGGCTTGCTGGAAGCTTGTGCCAGCACTCAGATCCAGTCGCATCTGGAAGTGATTAAGCTCCCCACGGAACCACGCGTTGACTTGAGCTTCGGCCTGGGCTAAGGCATGACTGCACACGACAAACAGTTTGCCATCTAGCTGTGGCTGATGTTTTTGCCCTTCAAACCAGAGTCCGCAAAGGCCTGAGTCTGAAGCGGCGAGCACAATGTCCCCCAAGGGGCTACTGATGCGTTTGGCGGCACGGATGTGGTCGAACTTCATGTTGAGCAGTCCTTTTGAACGATTGACGACGCTGATGTTGGCAAAGCGAGCGAGTGCCAGGCACGAATCACCGCGTAGCTTCGCCAAGGCATCCAGGCCTTGGCGTGTGCCATGGTTTGTTGCTTGGCCTTAGGCATCCCCTGAAGCCCTAAGGCCCGGTGCAAAGCCACATCGCCTGCAGGCAGGGCATCGCGGTGTCCCAACGCACGCATTGCAACGTACTGTGCTGTCCATTCCCCGATGCCGGGAAGTTTGCAAAGCACTTGAATCGTATGCGCAATCGCGGCCTCGTCGTGTGGCATCGGTTCAAGCCTGAGATCGCCAGCGATCACTGCTTTCGCAAGCGAAATGAGCGCAGCCTGGCGTTGTTTCACAATGCCTAGCGCACCGAGGGCGTCGCTTGAGGCCTGAGCGATGGCCTGGGGCTTTGGGAAAAGTTTGAGTGCATCAAGCGCGATATTTTCAACGGTAAGGCATGGACTGCGTTCGCCGATCAGGCGCAGTTGGGTGCCGAAGCGATCAACCATTCGTTGGGCGAAGGTTCGTCCAGCGGCTACCGTCACCTGTTGGCCAAGTACTGCACGAACAGCGAGTTCAAAGCCATCGAAAGCACCGGGCACCCTGAGCCCCTCACCATCCGGGAAATCAACGTTTAAGACCTGATGAATCAAATGCGGGTCAGCGTCAAGGTCGAAGGCCTCGCGAACACGTTTGATGAGCGGGTGCAATCCCGGCAGCAGACTTTCGCTAAATATTAAGCAGACCTGCGGTCTGACAGGATCAAAGCGGCACTGAATCCAACCATTTAAGCGTTTGTTCAAAGCGCGAGGATGCTGCATGTCAATTGTCCGCGTGAGGCAGTGTTCGCCGACTGTCTCGATGCCCTTCAGTGCGCGTTGCCGCAAAAAACCCATCAGGGCTTTCAAGTCCAAGGGCGGCCGATAATCAAGCCGAACCCTGACGGTGCCATCCATCGCAGGCCCAGCTTGACGGACGCCGTGTTCCCGCAAACGGCTTGGACTCAGCTGGTAGTGGGCTTGAAAACTGTCGTTAAATCGACGAAGACTTGAAAAGCCTGACAGCGTGGCCACCTGAGCCATGGGCAGCTGGCTGTCGACCAGTAAGTGCTTAGCCCGCAGTAGCCGCTGAGTCTGTCGATACTGTAAGGGCGTGATACCCCAATGGCGTTCAAAGACACGGCGCAAATGGCGATCACTGATCCCAAGTTTCTGAGCAACATCCGCCATCGATTCGATGCCGCTTGCCCGCGGGCGTGCTGACCAGTAGGGGCGGTCGAGTAGGGCAGCGGCCTGACAGGCAAGGATGGCGCCGGCATCCTCGGTACTCCAGTGGCGATCGGCAGGGGCAAGCTCCGGACGACAACGCATGCAGGGACGAAAGCCTGCGGCTTCTGCCTGAGCGGCCATCAAAAAAAAGTGGCAATGTTCTTGTTTGGGTGTCTTTACGCGGCAGATTGGTCGGCAGTAAATACCGGTGCTGCTTATCCCGACGAAAAAATGGCCATCGTATTGAGCGTTTTTTGTACAAATCGCCTGATAGCAAGTCGTCGGGTCTAAAGTCGGCGCGGCATATAAAAATGAGCGACTTTTGGAAGTTGGTTGAATTGCATTTTTGGAATCATTATTCGCCTTATTCATCCTTGTCATTCTAGGCAAAAAGCATGGCCTCGTTAGCCATTTCCGGACATCATCTGAATCCAGTCCTGCGTAAGATTATGCGTTCTTCAGTCATGGTCCGTACCAGGCTGGGATGAAGTCTTCTCAAATCAATGACGGCTTGTAACGATGTATATACCAGCACACTTTCTATATACCAGCACACTTTGCAAATAAAGACGACGATGCGATTGTCAAATTACTTCAGTCGCATCCCTTGGGCGTGCTTGTTACCCAAGGGCCGCAGGGGCTGGCCATGAACGTTATATCTCGCCCAATTGGTATCCGAGTAAACATCAGACGCACCGTCTGGTGCCTACATGGCACTATGAAGTGGTGCACGTTTATGGACGGCTCAGCGTTCAGGATCAGGAGAAATTCGTTCGCGCTAGCGCCACCTACATCAGACTTTGTGCGCCACCAGAGGATGCACCACGTTTTCCGCTTGCCTGTGCGGCCTGGGCGTGTTCAGACTTCTTTTGGGCAACTTCATGCTCTACGGTCTTCGGTGGTGGACGACCTGATGCAGCCGATTTACCCGCTTCGGACACTTCGACCCTCACAGCTGGCTCGACCTTGGTTTGCTCGGGCTCCCGTTTTGCCTCGACCCGCTCGCGCTTGGGGGGTTCCTGAACAGGTTGTACCGGGGCGGCTGCTTTTGTCTGGGCGGGTGCTTGAATTGAAGCCATTTGAATCTCCGTGGTGCCGGATTAATCGCCGAACTTGCCTAGTGCTGCAGCAGGCGTTGCCTGTAGGCTTCCCGGAGCTTGGCGAGCTCTTTGGATGCAGTTGCCTTTTTCGTTTTTGATGCGTCTTTACTGCTCAATTCGCCGACGAGCGCTTTCATGCGCGAACCCATCGCGCTGCGATCGGGATCGTCGGCGCCCGAATGCAGTGCGATCATTAATGCGTCGGTGAAATCATCCATGTGAAGGCTAACGGCGAGAAAAGTCGGCGGAAGTTAGCCCGAAAATGTTTAGCCCTAGCGGCAAAAAATAAGCTCAGGCCTTGGATCTTGCCGCGGCAAAGGTTATGGCTCGCTACGCGCAGCGTGACCTAGACAACAGCATGCCCTAGACAAAATGGACTATTCGGAAATCGAATCCCTGTAAAGGCTTGTCCATTGTTGTTGTGATGACATTTTGTCTTGGATACACTCGGACCAGGATTGCTTAGGAGACGCCGATGATCCCACCGAGCTTTGATTACCACGCCCCTCGAACCATTCAGGATGCGGTCGGTTTGCTAACCCAGTTAGGCTCTGAAGCCAAATTACTTGCGGGCGGCCACAGTTTGTTGCCGATGATGAAACTGCGCTTTGCCCAACCTGCGCATTTGATCGACCTTAACCGGATCGATGAATTGCGTGGCATTGTTGATCAGGGCGACCATGTGCTCATCGGTGCGATGACGGTTGAAAATGATCTCATCAATTCACCTGTTTTGCGTGCCAAGGTGCCGCTGCTTCCAGAAGCAGCGGCCTTGATTGCTGACCCCCAAGTGCGTAATCGAGGCACCATCGGCGGTGATATCGCCCACGGTGACCCCGCCAACGATCACCCCGCTTTGGCACTTGCGCTGAATGCAAGCTTTTGCCTGCAGGGTCCTCAAGGACGCCGTGAGGTCAAGGCAGACGACTTCTTTTTGGGTATTTTTACCACTGCACTGGCTGAGGATGAGATTCTCGTCAGCATGACGGTACCTGCGTTTCCGGCCAAAACAGGCTGGGCCTATGAAAAGCTCAAACGAAAAACCGGCGATTGGGCAACGGCAGGTGCAGCGGTGGTGATGCGTGTGGAGAACGACCATGTGAGCCAGGTGCGTATCGCGCTCACCAATGTGGCGTCAACGGCCATTCGCGTGAAATCAGCGGAAGACGCCCTGCTTGGCCAGGCACTTTCAGATGAAAGCATCAACGCTGCCGCTGACGCCGCAATGACTGCCTGCGACCCTGCTGAAGACTTGCGCGGCGATGTCGAATACAAAACCGCGATGGCAGGTCAGATGCTCAAAAGGGCAATTCGTCTTGCAGCATCACGCTGCTAAACGGCAACCGATAACGAAGGAATTCATTCATGGCAAAGAAAATAATCAGTGTGAAGGTTAATGGCAGGTTGCAGGAGAAGGCGGTTGAGCCACGTACCTTGCTGGTTCACTTCCTGCGCGAGGAACTCTGTCTTACAGGCGCACACATTGGCTGCGAAACAAGTCATTGCGGGGCCTGCACGGTTGATATCGATGGCAAGTCGGTGAAGAGTTGCACCCATCTGGCCGTGCAGTGCGACGGCTCTGAGGTCATGACGGTTGAAGGTCTGGCAAACGGCGGTGTTCTTCATGCGGTGCAGGAGGGCTTTTACAAAGAACACGGCCTTCAGTGCGGATTCTGCACCCCTGGGATGTTGATGCGCGCTTATCGATTCCTTCAGGAAAACCCCAACCCGAATGAAGCCGAAATTAGAGTCGGCATGAGCGGCAATTTATGTCGCTGTACGGGGTATCAAAATATTGTGAAAGCTGTGCAGTACGCCGCGGCCAAGTTGCAACAAACCGAGAAGGAGGCCGCATGAACGACGCTGTTGACCCCACCATACTTGAGCGTACCGCTGCCCTCCAAGGCATGGGTGACAGCCGTCTGCGTAAAGAAGACGCGCGTTTCATCCAGGGCAAGGGCAATTATGTGGATGACATCAAGATGCCTGGCATGTTGCACATGGATATCGTGCGGAGTCCCTATGCACATGCCCGCATCAAGCGGATCGATAAATCGGAGGCACTGAAGCTGCCCGGTGTTATTGCTGTACTCACTGCCGAAGACCTCAAGCCACTGAAACTGCATTGGATGCCGACCTTGGCGGGCGATGTGGCTGCGGTGCTTGCCGATGAGAAAGTACATTTCCAAATGCAGGAAGTGGCCGTGGTTGTCGCCGAGGATCGCTACGCCGCCGCAGACGGTGTTGAAGCTGTGATGGTGGAATACGAAGAACTACCGGTTGTCATCGATCCCTTCGAAGCGCTCAAACCGGATGCACCGGTCTTGCGTGAGGACCTTGCGGGAAAGGCCACCGGTGCACATGGCCCACGCGATCACCACAATCATATTTTCACCTGGACTGCTGGCGATAAGCATGCCGCTGATGCCGCTTTTGATACCGCACCAGTCAAGGTCAGCGAACATATTTTTTATCCGCGGGTACACCCTTGTCCGCTCGAAACCTGCGGCTGCGTGGCGAGTTTCGATCCCATCCGCGGTGAACTCACCACCTACATGACATCGCAGGCTCCGCATGTGGTGCGAACCGTCGTGTCACTTTTATCGGGTATTCCTGAGAGCAAGGTTCGCATTGTGAGTCCCGATATCGGCGGCGGCTTTGGTAACAAGGTCGGTGTCTATCCTGGTTATGTTTGTGCGATCGTGGCCTCGATTGTGTTGGGCAAGCCCGTGAAGTGGGTGGAGGATCGTATTGAGAATATTTCCTCAACAGCTTTTGCCCGCGACTACCACATGGATGGCGAACTCGCAGCAACGCCGGACGGAAAGATTCTTGGCTTGAGGGTCAATGTACTTGCAGATCATGGTGCTTTTGATGCCTGCGCCGATCCAACCAAGTTTCCAGCAGGTCTTTTTCATATCTGCTCTGGGTCCTATGACATTCCCGCCGCGCACTGCAGCGTCAAAGGTGTTTACACCAATAAAGCACCCGGTGGTGTTGCCTACCGCTGCTCCTTCAGGGTGACTGAGGCGGTCTATTTGATCGAACGCATGGTTGATGTGCTCGCGCAAAAGCTAGGCATGGATAAAGCCGAGATTCGGGCCAAGAACTTCATCCGTAAGGAGCAGTTTCCCTACACGAGCGCCTTCGGCTTCGAATACGATTCAGGCGACTACCACATGGCTTTGCAGAAGGTACTCGATGCGGTTGACTACAAGGCCCTGCGTGCTGAGCAAGCAGCCAAGCGGGCTGACCCGGATTGTCCAACCCTGATGGGTATTGGTCTCGTGACCTTTACCGAGGTGGTTGGTGCGGGGCCATCGAAAATGTGTGACATTCTTGGCGTCGGCATGTTTGACTCTTGTGAGATTCGTATTCATCCCACGGGTTCAGCCATTGCTCGTATGGGGACGATAACCCAAGGGCAGGGGCATCAAACAACCTACGCGCAGATTATTGCCACCGAGTTAGGAATACCCTCGGAAGTGATTCAAGTAGAAGAGGGTGACACGTCGACAGCACCCTATGGGCTTGGCACCTACGGCAGTCGATCGACCCCCGTTGCAGGAGCTGCTATCGCGCTTGCATCGCGAAAGATTCACGCCAAGGCCAGGAAAATTGCCGCGCATTTGCTGGAAGTTGGCGAGGCCGACCTTGACTGGGAAATCGATCGCTTCAAGGTGAAGGGTGATGATGGCAAGTACAAAACCATGAAGGATATTGCCTGGGCTTCGTACAACAATTTGCCCGCAGGTCTTGAGCCTGGTCTTGAGGCTGTGCACTACTACGACCCGCCCAACTTCACCTATCCCTTTGGCATTTACCTTTGCGTGGTCGACATTGACCGTGCGACGGGTGAAACCAAAATTCGACGTTTCTATGCGCTTGACGACTGTGGCACGCGGATTAACCCGATGATTATCGAAGGGCAGATTCACGGCGGCTTAACCGAGGGCTTTGCGGTTGCGATGGGCCAGCAAATGCCCTTCGACGCTCAGGGCAATCTGATGGGTAATACGCTCATGGACTACTTCCTGCCCACGGCCGTCGAGACACCGCATTGGGAAACCGACCATACCGTCACGCCAAGCCCTCACCATCCGATAGGCGCGAAGGGCGTGGCTGAATCGCCCCATGTCGGTTCGATCCCGACCTTCACGTCTGCGGTGGTTGATGCCTTCGCCCATGTCGGTGTAACCGATATGACGATGCCGCACACGAGTTATCGCGTCTGGCAGCAACTCAAAAAGCGTGGACTGGCGCTGTAAGCGGTCATGGAAGTCGCAGCCTCACTTCGCGAGGAACTCCATCAGGCGGGCTATATTACCGACGAGGATCTGGCCACGGTACTGTGGCTTGCCACGGCGTTGCAACGGCCATTGTTGATTGAAGGCGATGCCGGGGTTGGAAAAACCGCACTCGCCATTGCATTGGCGGCCTCGCAAGGTCGGCGGCTCGTGAGGCTTCAGTGTCATGAGGGTATTGATCTCGGGCAGGCCGCCTATGAATGGAACTATGGCAAACAGCTTTTGTCCATTCGCGTGAACGAGCATGCCCAGGGTTTTCAGACCGCCACAGACCTTTTTTCGAGGGACTTCCTGTTGGAACGCCCTTTACTTCAGGCGATATCGAGCACGCAGGCTACGGTGCTTCTCGTTGATGAGGTCGATCGGGCCGATGAGGCTTTTGAAGCTTTTTTGCTTGAGGTGCTCGCCGACTACCAGATTACCGTACCAGAACTCGGAACGATACGCGCCACGCATGTGCCGCTTGTCATCCTCACAAGCAATGGCACACGCGAACTCAGTGATGCTTTGCGCCGCCGCTGTCTTTACCACTGGCTGGATTATCCGAGCCTGCATCGAGAGATCGATATCGTGCGTCACACCCTCCCGAGTGCCGAAAGCATGTTGATCGAGCAGGCGGTGGTCTTCGTACAACGCTTGCGTCGGGAAGATTTGATCAAGACGCCTGGTATTGCTGAGACCTTGGATTGGGTCCGCGCGCTGCATCGGCTTCGACTCCAGTCGCTCCCTGACGATCCTCATGGGATCATGCCGCTTCTGGGTTGTCTTTTGAAGACCAAAGAGGATCGTTTCCAGTTCAACGCCGAGCGCGTTTTACAGCTTATTGAGGGCAAAAAAGCGCATCAGGCCGGCGTCGCCGCTGCGATGAATCCTGCCTCAAACCAGGCTCAGGCCGCCTGAGTCCGGGCGGGTCGATCAATGGAGCACGCTCGGCCGCTCGAAGCCATTGCTGGTTTTGCCGCAATGCTGCGTGAGCACGGACTCAAGGTTGGGATTCCCGAGCAACAAGCCATGGTCCATGCCGCGCTCGCTTTACCACCTGCTCGATATCCATGTCTGGAGGCAGCCTGGCGCGCTATCACTTGTCAGAGCGCTGCGCAGTGGAAGTCCTGGTCAGCGCTCTTTGAGCAATATTGGTATCCGCATCGACTCAAGGGCCAGGTCAAGACCAGCGGTCAGACCCGGCACGCCCGGCATCGACCTGACATACGACAACTCGTCCAAGAACTCCAATCGCAACTCGGTGCCACGAAGCGCCCGCAGGATGTTGCCTCAAAAGCCATGGATAGCGCCCTCGATCCCGTGATGGTTCAAGGCGACGATCCGGTCTCAAAAGCCCAAGGAGGTGCGAGTCGAACCGAGGCCCTCGACGATCGATCCTTATCGCAATGGTTGCCGCAGGATCTTTCGCGGCTTCAAATGCTCGCTGACCTGATCGCCATGCGTTTACGAAAACGCCTCAGTCGACGTTGGCAGGATGATCAAAACGGTCGCAGACTCGACATCAGAAGGACTTGCCGGCGAAGCCTTGCAACAGGTGGCATCCCATTGCGTCCAGCTTGGAGGCGTTCAAGGCCTGAGCAGCCTCAACTCTTCGTCCTGGTGGACGTGAGCCGTTCAATGGAGACCCACGCACAACTCTTTTTGCGCGTTGCCAGAGCGTTTGTCGCCGCCATGCAAAGCCGTGTGTTTGTGTTCCACACACGGTTAACCGAAGTGACGCCCCTGCTAAAGCGTGATTCGCTTCATGTGCAGGAGAAAATAAATGCGGTGACGGCTGGCTTTGCTGGAGGCACTCGCATTGCGACGAGCGTTATGGATTTTCATAAGATACATGCTCGGGCGCAATTGCGTCGAGGCTCACGTGTCTGGGTCTTCTCCGACGGCTATGACGCCGATGAACCCGAACAGCTCGCAGATCAACTCCGTGCCTTGGTGCAACGCGGTGCACTGATCGACTGGTTTCATCCCGGCTCGAAGATCCCGTCGAGCGCCGCCTTGCGGCCCTGTAGCACGATCATCAGAAACTTCCATCGCATGGACAGTCTTCGTGATCTTGAAACGCTGAGCAAAATCTTGAACTAGCGACAGGTTCAGCCCGCCGACCTTTATCAAAACTTAATCAATTATGATGCATTACTGAGCAACCATGAACCAAAGCCATCAAGTCATACAGACCGCTCAAAAGCTCAGCCGAGAGGGCAGAGCCTATGCCTTGGTTACCGTTCTTAAGGCTTTACCGCCAGCGTCTGCGAAACCAGGCGATAAGGCTCTGGTCACCCAGGCCGGCATTATTGAAGGTTGGATAGGCGGCGGCTGTGCGCAGCCGGCGGTGATTAAAACAGTAAGACACGCACTCATCGACGGTTGTTCAAGAGTGATCCGAATCAGTCCAGCGGACGATGGTGTTGAGCGTGCGCTAGACGAGGTACTCGAGTTCGGCATGAGTTGTCATTCCGGCGGCACGCTTGAACTTTTTGTGGATCCCGTGCTCCCGCAGCCGGCGCTCACGGTGATCGGCGATACCCCATTGAGTCGCGCGCTGACGGTGTTGGCACCGCGCGTGGGTTTCTCGACCATGGTGATTGCACACCATGCGGATGCTTCCCAGTTTCCAGACGCCCAGCACATGCTCCACGATGACGAAGCCATTCCCGAGGCCTTCAGGTTGACGGCGCAAGAGGGCTTTGTGGTTGTAGCGACCCAAGGTAAGCGTGATCTGCAAGGATTGCGGGCAGGTTTGGCAATCCAGGCCCAACACCTCTTTTTCGTGGCAAGCGAACGCAAGGCCGAGGTGCTAAAGCGTGCGCTGATTGAGGCCGGCGAGGACCCCCTGGCAGTCGATGCGATCATCGCCCCCGCAGGCCAGCCTATCGGTGCTCAGACGCCTCAGGAAATCGCCCTATCAGTGCTGGCGGCGGTGGTTGCTCTCAAGGCAGGCGCTGGCTCCGGTATGGCCAAAGATCCGCAGCATGTTGCTGATGTCGACGTTTCAGGCGTCGCGTCGCAAGACCCTGGGGTGGCTTGCTCAAGCAAGACCTCTCAAGCTTCTTCGCTGGCGCAACGCGCCTGTTGTGGCGCATAAGCCATGGGATGCATTCTCAAAGGGGGTGGCGGTTTATACAGTCGCATGCTGGTTGGTGCGGTCGTGTTAGCCGCAGGAAGCGGCTCACGCATGGGCAATCGACCCAAGAGTCTTTTGCAGTTGGGTGGCGTCCCGTTAATCCGCCGCTTACTGATTGCGCTTTCGGGTGGGGGGGTCGATGAGGTGGTGGTGGTACTTGGCCACCATGCCGAGCTAATCGAACCGGTGGTTCAAGATTTTCCGGTGACTGTGGTACGCAATCTGCATCCGGAAGACGGGCAGGTGTCTTCACAACGCCTGGGACTGGCTGCATTAGGCAGCAAGCTTGACGCCGTGCTGGTAGCCTTGGCCGATCAGCCGCTCATCAATGCGCAAGATATCAGTGATTTGATCGCTGCCTACAAAAAGCGTCCCGATGAGGCATCCGTCGTCGTGCCCCAGGTTCAGGGAAAGCGTGGCAACCCGGTGATCTTCAGCCACGATGTTCGTCAGTTAATCTTACAAGATGCGCTGAATGTGGGGTGCCGGCAGTGGCAGGATCAACATCCGAGTGCCGTGCATCGCTATCTTACGGATAACCGACGCTATCGCGTGGATCTGGACACACCAGAAGATATGGCGCAATTCACCAAGGACACCGGCCATCAGCTACGCTGGCCCGAAACCGCTTCAGCGGCACTCGGGTAGGCAGAGAGGCAATCGGTTAGCAACGATCGTGAAATGTTATTGAACGATGACCGGCTAGAGAACGTTATTCCGGTGATAACAACAACGGCAATACCTCGCTGATTGATTCATGAAGTACAACGGATGCCAAATGATCCATTGGCGTTGCCTGTTGATTAACAATCAGCAGACTTGCGCCAGTCTTCACAGCCTGTGGCACCAAACCTGCAATCGGATAGACCTGCAAGCTTGTGCCAACCGCAAGCAGACAATCACATTCCGCCACAGCGTCCGATGCGCGTCTGATGGTTTCAGGGTTCAACGATTGCCCAAATGAAATCGTGTCACTTTTTAAAATGCCGCCGCAAGCTTTGCAAGCCGGATCGGCTTCGCCGGCTCTTACGCGCTCGAGGGTTTTGCCCATGGGCGTTCGTTGATCGCAAGTTAAACATCGCACCTGCCGAATCGTGCCATGAACTTCGATTAATCGCTCGGGGCTGGTGCCGGCGTCCTGATGTAAGCCGTCGACATTCTGGGTAATGACTGCGAGCAGACGATTGCTGCTCTCAAAGCCTGCAATGGCGAGGTGGCCAGGGTTGGGGTGTCGCATTTGCTCCCATTGCATAAGGCGTTGAATCCAGGCCTTCTTGCGTATTTCAGTCGAGGCCCGGTAATAACGAATATCGGATAACTTTTCGGCATCAGGATCTTTTGTCCAGACGCCAGCGGGACCGCGGAAATCCGGGACGCCAGAATCTGTTGATATGCCGGCTCCCGTGAGCAAGACGATCCGCTTCGACTTTATAACGATGTCTCGAGCCTGACCGAGGGCGCTGTCCATGTTGAGACCGATCAGAACTTAATACCGGACTAAGAAATATGACTTCATCGACGATCTTATTGACGATCATGAGTCAATCTGAACGATCACTTTGCCTCGAGGACGACCTGACTCTTGCCGCCTGTGGGCATCAGCAATCCCCTCAAGCGGCCAACGACTGTCAATGCGATGCCAGAGTTGGCCGGCTTGAAGGCAGCGCTGCACAAAGGCCGCAGCTTCGAGTTTTCTGGACTCCGGTACCGAAAAAATGCCAACACCGCACAAATGAATATTACGGTGCATAAAAGGGGCCCAATCAATTTCAGGCTTTGGATTGCTCGCTGAACCAAAGCTGGCAATCGTGCCATTGATCGCTGTGATTCTTGAAGCGATGTGCAGGTGTGCACCAAGGTCAACATCGACCAAACATCTTGCACCTTGCCCATCCGTGAAGCTTAGTGCAGCTTTGAGGAAATCATCACGATCCGCGTTAATCACCTGATCAGCTCCCGCGCGATAGGCGTCTTCCTCTTTGTCGGCATCACCACGCACAAGCGCCAAGACGCGGGCACCCATGACTTTTGCAAGTTGAACAGCGTAATTGCAAACCACACCGGCAGCTCCGGTAACGATGACGGCCTCGCCGTCCAGTGGGCCGGCCAACATGAGCGAATGACAGGCTGTGAGTGCCGGAACGCCCAAACACGCACCTTCTTCGAAACTCAGGGAGGTGGGCAGGGCAATCGCGCGCGACTGATCCACACATACAAATTCTGCTGCCGTACCGTGTGGCTGCTGATGAAATCCTTCCCAAACCCAGACTCGCTCACCAAGTCGAGCAGTGCTGACACCGTCGCCAAGGGCAGCAATCACGCCGGCACCATCGTAGCCCGGGATCATGCGCTCAGTCGGTGCCCCGCCACGCTGGCCAGCACGACGCTTCCAGTCGGTGGGGTTGACGCCATGGGCATGGATGCGTACCTGCACCTGGCCTGCCTTGGGGTCAGGCTTAGGCATCTCACCGACTTGCAGGACCTCAGCGGGGCCAATGTCAAGATACCAAGCTGCTTTCATGAGCTCTCCTTAATGTCGATCTACTGTTTACTTGAGATCGGGGTTGCCGGGACTGTTCCACCAGGCAAGATCGGCGTGCGACCGTAAGTCGAGTTCGAAGGTCCATGCCGAGCGGTGCTGATGAGCTAAATAGTAGTAGCTCTCGGCCACTGCGGAGGGCAGAACAAGCCCGTCGTGTTCCAATCCCTTCTGGGATCGCAAGGCCTGAAAGCGCTCCTCACCGAGCATCTTGCCCAGTGTATCGGGCGCATCGACCGCGCCGTCAATCACAATATGCGACACGTGAATGCCCTTGCTCGCAAATTGAGCACTGAGCGACTGACAGAGCATGCGTCTGCCGCCCATCGCAGCGGCGTGCGCGTGTTGGCCCGCATTGCCTCGCATCGCTGCCGTGGCCGAGGTCACCAGCAAGGTACCTTGACCGCGTTGTTGCATGAAGGGGAATAAAACCTGGGCCAATCGGAAAAGGCCAAAGGTCGCCATGCGCCAACCCATCTCAAACTGCTTCAGTGTGGTGCTTGCAAGTCCACGATCACCAATCTGTGCGCCGAGATTAAAGACGGCGACTGTTATAGGACCCATATTGCTCTCGATATCGGTAACAAGCTTTTCAATACTGTCTTCTTCAACAGCATTAATCATGAAGCCGCTGGCTAACCCTCCAGCCTGATGAATTTCATCCACCAGACGGTCGAGGCCTGCTCGATCGCTTCGTCGTGCCAGGCAGGCATGGTAACCCTCGCGGGCAAAGCGTTTGGCCACATGGCCACCGATGCCGGCGCCTGCGCCGAGAATGAACACCACGGGTTTGGTCATAACGTTATCCTTTTGCTTATGAAGTGATCATCTTCTGCGGGGGGGCTGCTGTTAATTCATGATCGATGATGCTTGATCACTTTGCGACAGTGGTACTGGCTTTGTCCGGCGCGAGCGACGGGGCCCAGCCAATTTTTTTGGTCAAGGCCTCTGCACTTTGACGGTAGCCGTCAGCAGTGAGGTGTATCAGATCGCGGGACATCAGTGCTGGCTTTGCACGGGCCCAGCGATAGGCGGCGCCGGTGCCGCCCATGGCGAGCTGCCAGTCCCAGTTATGACATCCGTACTGCGCGGCAACCTGTGCCTGAATTGCATTCAGCTGCTTATGTATCTGTGCGTACTTCATCCGTTGGGCACGCTCGGATTTCCCCACCCGCTCAGCTTTGCCGGTCCGGTCAGGCCGCACCACCCGAAGGGCGCTGCCCCGATCCGGCGCCCCAATAAGCAGGCAGGGTGCATTCGGCAGCACCGCACGAAGTTTGGTCAGCGCATGGTGCAGGGTTTCCGTGTACTGACCCGGATCAAAATCGCCTGCCGCTTCGTTCGTGCCGTATTCAAGCATTACGGCGTCATAAGGGCGACTTCCGATCAGGTTGCCGAGCGTGTGTGGATTGAGCTGAGCCCACCCCTTAACCGTCGCCCCGGGAAAGGCAAGCGTATCGATGCTGAGCACAGGGCTCGTATCGTGCTCGATGTCGAATCCTTGAAACGCTAGCTCTCCAGTCACAACGCGAATACCAATGGTTGACAAAGGTTCCCCATCGGCGGGCTCGATGTATAACTTCTCAACCGTGAGCGGCTCCGCTGCCGGCTCGATTCGTATCAAGCGTTCTGCCTCCTGGTTGATCGATAGGGCTAATTCAAGTGGACGATGCAGCGCACGGTAGAGCATGCTTAGGCTGCTCACTCGGCTCTGTTTCTCTTCATCGCGCAGATCAATACCCAGATAGGCTGCAGCGCGATCAGCGCGAGAGCTTTCGGCGCCTAGATCGGATATGGGTTGAGACTCACTGAGGGCAAGCTGTGGTGGTGATGATTGCCTCGCGCGGCTGCGCATTTCTGCTAGCGCTGGCCCCGTATCAGAGGCGCCGTCGGCTTGGTAAGTGCTCTTAAAAATCCAATCATCACTCAGGCAAAAAGCCCTCAAGGGCAATCGGACGCCCCGTCGAGACATATAGGGCGGTATAAAGGTTGTCACAACAGGGATGCCTTGTTGGCCGAGACTTCTTGCCAGTGCCTCAACAAAAACACCCGAAGCCAAATGACTATCGCCCCAAATGGCAAGACGTCGAAAGCCTGCGCCTTGATCGGTACTCATCTGCGCGCTTTGATCTGAATCGATCGCTGCCGATTGCGCCCGAAAAGCTGCCGGTCGAAAAGCTTTCGCAAGCTTCGGGTCCGGCAACAGGCCGGGCGCCCGGCCTTTAGTTTGCTGCTGTGGCATCCCACTTATAGACGACTCGCTGCCATCAGGGAACAAAAACGGCTTGCCCTTCGAAAAGCGCGTGCCAGGTGGACAAGTTAAATCGGCTAACTCTTGGGGTGCTCGCCCGAGCGTTGCACTTGTCCGAGTTAGGTCGCCGTCTGCTCGAGCCAGCGAATCGAGGCTCAACAAAACCAAAAAACCGCCGTAAAGCAGACCGCAACACAAGCGATAAACCCGGGCGCGGCAGCCTATCGTAAGGCTTAGGGTCATCTTGCTTGAGCGATGAGCGTATTACTTGTTACCGCAGTGACGAAGGCACGCATGCCGCTTGATGTCAGGTGTACGCCGTCAGCAACAAAGTACTCCGGCCTTGTATCCGATAACCCGAACCAATCGATCAGAACGGCGTTCCGGTAAGTCGGCACGACAGCATCGATGAGTGCATTGTTTGCCGCCATCCATCGCTTGGGAACCCTGGTGTTCACAACCAAGACCCTTTGCCTATCCTTAAGCATGTCAAGGATTGTGCGTAACTGCTTCTCGGTCACATAACCGTTGGTACCTAAATGAATCAAGACGATCGGGTGAAGTTCGCCTGATTCGCGCACGCGTTGTATGGTGTTGAGGACATCCGAGGCCTGCCAACCCACCTCAGCATGTACGTTGGCCTCAGTCATATGGCGCTCAATAAGTCCACGCGCACCGAGCAAGACTGAATCGCCAAAAAGTGTGATGGCACCGTAGGCCGTTGGCCGGCTATTCGATGCTGTGGCCTGGGGCGTCGTCGTGATGCTCAAGCTTGGCGGTGAAGCTTGGATCAGCGGCGTAGTTTGGCTCGGCGGTGAACCTTGGATCAGCGGCGTAGTTTGGACCGGCGGCGTACTTTGGATCGGCGGCGAAGCTTGGCTTACAGGTGAATTTTGACCTGAGGCTGCGCTGTAGCCAGAGGCCGGGCTACCCGGGCCTTGGTCGATAACAGCCTCCCTGGCCGACGCCCGAGGTGCTGTCTGAGTGAAGCCTGGACTCATCCCGGCCGGCAAGGTGCTGACTGTTTCGCCGGTCCGCTTGATGCCCAGGTCTGTTCGGTTTGCAATTGCCGACGCCACAAAAGCAGACCAATCGCTGCTTTGACGTTCAGAAGTCGGTGCTGAAACGGGATTACTGCCCGATTGAGTCTCTGGTCCCGCATGCGTTTCCTGTGCCCCGCCACGCCATGAGCCCAGGTTGTAGCGCTGGAACATCGATTGCATCTCGGCACGACGCGATTCGCCTGGGAGGGCGTCGCTACCCTGAACCAGCGAATCGCGTTGGCTGAGAGATTCAGCCTGCTCCGTCTGGATAACAAAAACAGATAGCCCGGCTACAACAGCCGTGCTGAGTACAAACAAGGCAATGCGCTGTCGCTTCACGGTGGGTATTGACGTCGACCTGGAAAGCATGGGTGTTTCGAGCAAGTCGTAGGAGAGCGCTGCAAGCGTGAAGGTGATCGCACAGCGAAGCAAAAAGGCCTGGTCCTGTGGAAGATCGATGTCGAGCCCTGGTCGAGTCAGCGCAAATACTGGCCAGTGCCACAGATAAATCCCGTAGGAACGCTCGCCAATCCACTTCATCGGTTGAAGGTCAAAAACCTTGCCGCAGCGTTGTGACAAGATAAACGCAAGCATTAGACCAGCGCTGCAAAGGCTTGTGGCAACAAAACCTAAGGGATAAAGAAGTGGATGGTTCTCGGCCAGTTGTGTTAACAGAAAAAGAGCGCCCGTCACGCTGCCAATTGCAAGCAGGCAGGCCATGGCCTCGCGCCTCGGCTGATGGTGTTTTCTGACATAGGCCTTGATACGTGATCCCGAACAGGCTAGCGCGGCGCCAACCAATAGGCCGACTGCATGTGTGTCCGTGCCGAAGTAAACCCGATTAATGTCCATCGACTCCGGAAACCCGAGACTGTAGGCAAGCCAACCCATCCATGCCGCCGAGGCAAGCGCAAGCGTAGCCGAAATGAATCCCAGACCTGAGCGGCCCCACCGCGTTGCAATCGCCAGCACGACGAGGGGCCAGGCCATGTAGAACTGTTCCTCGAGCGCCAACGACCAGAAATGCTCGAGCATCCGATAGCCCTCGAACTTCTCAAAATAAGAAATGCCGTTGAGCACGAAATGCCAGTTAGCAAGCATCAACAATGAGGCAATAGCGTCATTGCCTAAGGCGGGGAGAGCGTCAGGTCGAAGCAGCTGGCACGCGAGAGCCGTTCCGCCAATCACAGCAAGCATCGCGGGGAGAATACGTCTGGCGCGACGCTCAAAAAAATCCGCAAACGATATGGCGCCATCACGCCGCAGTTCGCGCAACAAGATTCCCGTAATCAGAAAACCCGAAATCACAAAAAAAACATCCACACCAAGATATCCGCCACGACCCACGTCATAGTCGGCGTGGAATACCATCACAGCGATCACCGCGATGGCACGAAGACCATCGATGCCAGCGATACGCTGCGTCGTTGAGTAAGTAGCTTTCAAGAGCGGATAAGAAAAGTTGGCGTGAGGGCCCGTAAGCGTACCCGATTTGCAAGCTGCAGTGCCCTACGTTGGCATGATCGGATCAACCTAGCCTGTCTCAATGTCGTCCCCGGCCGCGGTCTGGAGGCGCGAGGCGCTAAAAGTAGGCGAGCCAACGCCCCATCGCAATCACTGCGGCCCAACCGATGATCGAAAGTACCGCCTGTAGCCGAACGGTGAAGGAAAATGTTGCCCGGCTGTCTGTGGAGCCGGCGCCATGAGGCTTGATCGCTGCATGGAGCGCAGCAGCATTGATCCCAAGCAAAAAAATCAGGCAGATCTTCAATAGGAAAAGCCTCGATGCAATCAACGTTGCCGGCTGGGCGGCAAATAATAAAAAGCCTGTTGCCGCTGCCAATAGAAAACCTAGGAGTGTCACCGGGATAGCCCGGCGAAAGAGTTGCTGCGGGTGAAGGTCACGACCAAGGCCAATCAGACGTAGATCCAGCAACAATATCGAGCCAAAGAGGGTCGCGATTCCGAGCAGGTGGAACGTTTCAATGGTGGGGTATAGCCAAACTGATTCGCGAATGATGGTCGAAAGCCAGCTTTGTTCAAAGGCCTGCATAGCCTGCACGTTATAAGCGCCAAAGGCTGTTATCGCAACTCGACAGTCTTGCCCTCGGTGATGATCCGCTCAGCGCGCATCTCATCGGCCTTGCTGCGGTGCGGATAACCTTCCAAGGTCACGGTCGCCCCCGGTCTAATGTCCATTTTCGCAAGCCCTCTGCTTTCCATGCGCGAGGGCGGCGCAAGCACAGCGAGCCAAGTTTTCCCGTCAACCTGCAGGCGTAGGTAGCCATGAGGATGCTCGTAACCAGACTCGGTCACTTTTCCTGTCAACTTCATGCCTCGGGTCGCATCGTATTCCGACCAGCCATGGTGCGCGTGAGCCACCGTCGAGGTCCCAAAGATCAAGGCAGCTACCACGATGGGCTTAAGGATCGATGGGATGATTGAGCGGGCCGAAAGTTCCATCGCATAGGCTCCTGAATTCATATTGATGCATCAATGTATTCGTACTTCTACACGCCTTCGTATTATCCCTTCGGTCTTCGCGCGGAACACATCGTCTAACCGCCCATGACGATTTGGTGATCGCAGTGCCGAAAATCCGCCGTCATTCCGAAGTAGCGCTGCAAACGCAATGCCGAATCCGCGGTGATCCCTCGCAGGGCCAGCCTTTCGAAACCTGATCCAGTTGGTACGGCAGACGTCAATTTTGGATCGGTCATGGCTTTGCGTAGCTGTTGAGGTACGCCTCTGTCAGGGCATCTTGCAGTGGTCGATTGGCCACATATCCAGCGAGCGTCGCCGGGCGCTGAACGCCTGACTTCAACCGCGGGCAAGGTTCGGGCTCGCCCAGCACCATGGTCACGGGAATGCGCTCGGCATAAATGGGCAAGTCATAGTCCTCATCATCGTCCACCACACCGCGTGCGCGGATCTTGGCCGACGCCTGCTCAATGTCCATGGCAATCACCGAGGTCGCTTTGATCTCCTGTGCGCTGGCCGGCCGCAGCCCAGCGGTACGCTGCGGATACAGCCGATCAACCATCATCACCAACGCGCGCTCTTTTTCCTGCGGGTCCTCAACCAATTTGGCCTTTCCGAAGGCCATGACCGATCGGTAATCGGCCGAGTGATTGAACCCAGACCGCGCCAGCACCAGCGAGTCGAGGTGCGTGACCGTCAGGCAGGCAGGCTCGTCTTCGGCCTGGTTGCGGCCAGACACTGGGTAGCCGGCGGCGGCTTGTGGGTCGGGTTTCATCGTCACTCCTTGCCTGCTTCGCGCATTGCCTTGCCCAAGCCCTCGACGCCCTTAGCCAGCAGCGTGTCTGCAGCGTTCAGGCGGTCGCGCGCCTCGCGGTTCTGGCTCAACTTGGCTTTGCCCTCCATTCGGGTGATGGCGACTTCGATGCCCACGATCGCTTTGAGCATGCCGTCGATGTACTCGGGTGATGAGTCACCCATCTTCCACGGTTTGGACTCGCTGGATTCATGGGTGCGTGTGAGGCGTGCCACGACGCCTCGCACGAAGCGCTCCTCATCCATCACCGACAGGCGGCCATGCACATGCACCACTTCGTAGTTCCAGGTGGGCACCTGCCGGTGTGTTTCGTGCTTGCTGGGGTACCAGTTGGGTGAGATGTAGCTCTCATTGCCACGAAAAATCACCAGCACCTCTGCGCCATCCTTGCACTGCCGCCACACTGGATTAGCGCGAGCGACATGGGCCGTGAGTACGCCGAATGAACCTTGGGTTGGATCAAACTCGAAAGGCATGTGATTGGCATCCAGCCCATCGGTGCCCGACGTGACCAGGGCGCCAAGTGGGTGTTGTTCAATGATGGCGTGCATCTGAGAGGGCCGCTCAATCGCGAAATGGGCGGGGATGTACATAGGTTGATCCTAGAAGGTGGCTGGAGACGGGGCCATCTTGCAATAAAACTGGTTTTATTTGAAGATCCAGTTAAATACATAATCATCATACCAGTTGAAAGCCGCTCAAGCATCGAATACTCACCGGATCTACGAACTGATTCGCTCCCGCATCGGTTCGGGCGCCATGATGGCCGGAGAAAAGCTTCCATCCACGCGGACGCTTGCGGCTGACCTTGGCGTTTCCCGCAGCACCGTGGTGGTGATCTACGAACAACTCGCCGCTGAGGGTTACATCGAGACAGCTGCAGGAGCGCGCGCACGCGTTTCGAGCGGACTGAAGTCGGCTCGGATTGAGCAAAAGCCATCCGACAGCAAACCTGCCCGACAAGCCGCTGGGCTTTCGGGCTACGGACAACGGCTAAATCAACTGTCTCTGCCTCAGCCCCCGATGGCAGATCCTCGCCACATCAATTTTCTTTACGGGGCGATTGCTGACGAAGATTTCCCAACGCTCACATGGCGCAGGCTTTACAACCGAATGCTGACTCGCCATCAACAGCATCTGTACTACCGAGCCCGGGAAGGGGAGGAACTATTAAGAAAGGAAATCCAGGGCTACCTGATGAGAGCGCGCGGCCTGCGATGCACGGCCGACCAGGTATTGATAGTGCAAGGGACACAACAGGCACTCGAACTCTGTGCCAAGCTCCTGATTGATCCAGGAAACGCTGTGGTGATGGAGGAGCCGTGCTACCTGATGGCCCGCCGCACCTTTGAAGCAGCAGGCGCCAAGATCGTCCCAACGCCGGTAGACGAGCAGGGGATGGTCACTTCCGCCCTTCCTGAGACTCGTTGTGGGTTGGCCTATGTGACGCCATCGCATCAGTTTCCCTTGGGCTCGGTGATGTCGATCAGTCGGCGCCATGCGCTACTGGCTTGGGCACAGCGCCGTTCGAGTTGGATCATCGAGGACGACTATGACAGCGAATTTCGCTATGGACTGCGACCGGTTGATCCCTTGCAGGCACTGGATAACAGCGGTCGTGTGATCTACATCGGAACCTTCTCCAAAGCGCTTTCACCGCAGTTGCGCATGGGCTATCTGGTACTGCCCCCCGCGCTTGTCACACCGTTTCGTCAAGCCAAACAGCTGGCCGATCGGCATGCACCCGTTCTGGAGCAAACAGTACTGGCTGAACTCATTCGTAGCGGAGCCTACGAACGCCATCTGCGAAAACTCAAGCGGGAAAACGAACGCCGAAGGAGCGCGATCGTCGATGCAGTTTCGCGACATCTGGGCGCCCGTGTACGCGTCGAAGGGACGGACTCGGGGCTGCATGTTGTTGTTTGGTTCAAAGGCATTACAAGAAGCGCCGAACAACAATTTGTCGATAAAGCCCAGGAACGAGGGGTCGGCATCTGGCCTATTACTCCGCTCTACGCTGAGGGCGTGAGGTTTCGCAAAGAGCGCTGTGCCGGCTTCGTGCTCGGCTACGCAAGTCTCAAGGTCGCAGACATTGATGAAGGCATCCGACTGTTGGCCACCGTATTACCTTAGGGTGAGCTGGGTTGCCAGCAGAGGTTCGGTCTCTTCCAGATGCGATCCGTATCTGCGCATCTTCTCAGCCAGACACCATGGCTTTGAGGTCCTTCACGAGCAGAAACAGATGAAACGGATCGGACGGACTGGGCTCAAATTCCCAGTTGAGGTACCACTGTCGGCTGGTTTCGTCCTTGGCATGCACCAGCAGCGCTCGGATGCCTGCAATGTCAGCGGCCTGAGCGGTACGGAGCAAAGCGTCCTTGAGTAAGGCTTTGCCCAAGCCTGCTCCCTGGTGCTGAACATCAACGGCCAGCCTTGCCAAAATCATGACAGGTACGGGGTGTTTTGGGATACCTTTGATCACCCGCGGCGCAGCGGTTGCAGGGTCAACACTGCCAACAGCAAGGCTGAAAAAGCCAACCACCACCCCACCGTGGCAACACACATAGGTCTGCGCACTGTTTGACTTTTGATTGACCAGGGCAAAGCGCTGCAAAAACTGGTTGAGTGCAGCTTGGCCACAGTCAAAGGACTCGACGACGTCCGAGCCGGCCAGTTTGCGAACTGGCTCGTAAGTGCCTGAAGTCAACCAAGCAGCCCCGGCTCAGACAAAAGCTTCTTGAGCTTGGGCTTGGTGGAAATCGGTCGATCAAGGGCTGCCTGAAACGCTTTCCACTGCTGAGCCCCCAGCTCGAAGCGGGTTCGGTCAGCCAGCGTTTGGTTGGCTGCTGTGATGCCTGCATCAAGCAAGAATTCGCTCACGTTCTTGTGCGCCACGCGTGCGGCTTTCTGAAGCAATTGCTTAACCGGTGCGCTGGCGCGGACATCAATCCGCTCGGACTTGGAGGGAGTGGCTGTGGTCATGGGGCACCTGCTTTTGTTGCGATTGACCCCATCATAGCGTCCGGACAACGTCATGACAAGTACGAGCTTTGAGACGGCGTTCGGGGGCGGGTGGCCATGGCGTCAGTCAGGGCGCAAAAGCAAAAAGCCCCGCGTGGTGAGGGGCTCTGAGTGCCTGACAACCCGACTAAGCGAGTTAGCAGGATTTGTATTGGCGGAGAGGGATTGATGGAGTTCCAAACAGCCTCCGATCAGAAGGATTGCCACTACAGGTCAGCGTTCGGATTCGAACTACCGCCCTGCGGTCTACTCGCTTCCCGGGCTGGTTTCCGCCGTGCCGAGGCCCTCTGCCTCACGACTGAAGCCCTTCGGCTTGGTGCGATTTGAGATGCCAGGAGGGTG